>Ga0208743_1000052_pt1 | contig 58381 bp, 88 predicted proteins | sample CryBogCBH04Jul08_FD_184615 | JGI IMG/M metagenome (GOLD analysis project Ga0208743, IMG submission 184615) | Freshwater microbial communities from Crystal Bog, Wisconsin, USA - CBH04Jul08 (SPAdes) (version 2) | ecosystem: Environmental > Aquatic > Freshwater > Lake | place: Crystal Bog...
GAGGAAATAGGCGACTTTACACACCGCATGGTTTTGTGTTGTCAGGTTCACCCAAGTTCGGCAGACATCAATGTTCTTGGACTTAAGTTTATTGTTGAGGACATACTAAGAAAGGCACAAGAGAAATGACATATATATTTGCACAACCTTATAAATGCCCAACTTGTAAAACAATTACAGAATGGAGTCCGCATATTGAGCAAACAATACCAACAACATCTAAAGGAAAACCAATTTGCCCTGTTTGTTGGGATAAGTTTTTATCTACTTTAAATGCGGAAATAGAATGTACTGTTGATTTTGGAAACGGAAGTAACTATGAAAATAGATATGGAAAGGCACAAGAGAAATGAAAAATGAACCAGTAGGACATTTTTACCCCGAAGGTGAAGGTGTAACAATCTACGACATTAAGTTTGCGTGGAAAGTTACAGGAACAACAGAGCCTATCCCCCTCTATACCCATCCAGCAAATGAATTAGCTGAAGATTTAGAAGGAGCTAAGTTAGTAATTTTAAGACTACAAGCTGAAATAGAAGCGTTGAAAGCAGAAAAAATTAGGGCTTATGACAATGGATATGAAGATGGTAGAAAGCCTAATACAAATAAGGAACAAGAGAAATGAACAATGAACCAATAGCGTGGATGTGTAAAGATGATGATGTTATTACAGATAAATTTAAGAAATCAGGTAAAGGTGGTGATTGTTCTGATTACAACATTCCACTCTACACCCATCCAGCAAAGACACTAACAGATGAGGAAAAGATAAAGTTAATTGGGACTTTAAAGTGGGCAGAAGATTTATTGCGTTCATCATGTAACGATGAGGCGGTAAATGATGTGCAAGATTGCCTAATGATACTAAGAAAGGCACAAGAGAAATGAACGTACAAAGGTTAATAGAAACATACAACACCTATGAAGAACCACAAGACTGGGCAGAACAAGCTAAAGAGGCGTTGGGGCAATTACAAAATGCTTTAGAACAAGAAACCACCATGCTACGCCAGCAACAAGCTGAAATTGAAGGGTGGAAAGAAAGAGTTTCAATTGCATATTGGCACGATACTTTTGTAGAAGTAAAAAAGCCTAACAGCGATTTAATTTATCGCTTTAGATTAGATGATGTTTGTAAGCATGGAGTAGATGATGGTGCTTGTAAAGAATGTTATGCGGAGGCACAAGAGAAATGATTACTTTAGCGGTTTGGTTTATTTTATCTTTTTGTTTTGGGTACTTACTAAGAAAGGCGCAAGGGAAATGAAATTAACTACTGAAGAAATACACAATATTTATTTACATCAAGGCGGTATAGCGGAAGGTTTATTAAGAGCAGGTTCTGATGCAGACTTTCCTGTAATGTTTGCAGAGGCAATCATAGAATTTTATGAAGGTAAAAGAAAGGCACAAGAGAAATGAACTTTATAAACTGGGTATTTGATGGCAGTTTTAAATGGTGGTTACTTGGTGCAGTTATTGTTTATATCATTGCTAGATTTAGTTAAGAAAGGCACAAGAGAAATGAGCCTAACTGAAATGCGTGAAGATTTATGCACCCAAAAACGAGTTAGTAGGTCAAGAGTTACCTACGATATTAACTATGACCAAGAAGTTATTTACGTTCAAGAAGGTTGGAATGATGGTCAAACTACAGTTTGGGATAACGAAATGGATATTGTGTTAATAGATGCTATGACCAAACAAAGAAAGGCACAAGAGAAATGAGCCAATCAATCATTCCTACCCACACTCTTGACCGCAAGGTCATCAGGTGGGAGGATCATCTAAGAGACTTAACTCCCGTAGAGAACCACAAAGGCATGTGGTTCAAGCGGGAGGACTACTTCAATACGCTCGGTTACGGTGGACCGAACGGGAGTAAGTTGCGCCAGTTAATTTATTACATGACAAAGAACCGAAAAGGTAAGACGCACGTACTCACTGGTGCGTCAATTCAAAGTCCGCAACTTTCAATGTCCGCTATTGTGGGCGCGCACCTTGGTTTACCTTCCCGCATGGTTGTTTATTCAAAACCTGATACCGTACTGCGGCATGACAACCCGCGTATTGCGGGCGGCTTCGGGACTCACTTTGAGTATGCCGCCGCGCCGTATAACCCAGTGTTGCAGCGCATGGTTGGTGACTTGACCCGCCCTGACTCCCTAGTAGTCAACTATGGTATTACTGTTGACCATGAAAAGCATCCTGAGGAACTTTATGGCTTTCATGACGTCGGGGCTAATCAGACGAGGAACATTCCCGCTGAGGTCAAGACTTTGATTGTGCCCGCTGGCTCATGCAATTCCCTCTGCAGTATACTACTCGGGCTTTCAAAGGATGCGCACAACATTGAAACTTTGTTTACCGTAGGTATTGGACCCAGTAAAGCCCAATGGATTCGGGAACGCGCAGAGATTATGGGTATCAATCTTGATGCTTTACCGTTTAGATGGAAGCATTTTTCCTTACATGACACTGGCTACTCAAAGTATACTGACAAATTTAACGGCGAGACCTATGACGGTATAGACTTTCATCCTACGTACGAGGCAAAAGTATGGCGCTATTTAAACCAGCAGGGAATGGATTTTGATGACAGCGCACTCTTTTGGATTATAGGGTCGGAGCCGAAGTTAAGCGTAATTACACCTCATTTTACGCATCCTTTTTCTAACTAAGGGTTTTCACTCAAAAATAATTGTTGCCTTTTGTAAATTTCTACGCTATAGTTTTTTACATAGCTTCACAGGATAGTAAATTAATAACCCAAATAAAGGAAATACAAATGACTTCACGTTTATTCCACATTGGTCCTGAAATTGAAAATCCAGTTGCTTATGGAGAGGCAATTTCTAGAAATATTATTACCAACGCTAAAAAGACTTTCAGCCGTAATTATCCTGACTATGCTGAAATTGAAGCGTTCTTGTCTCAAGGTTATGAGATTGATGCTCACGAGCGTAAGATTTATAAAGACGGCTTTGTTGGTTCAGTTGCCTCTGCGTATGACACATACGGTAAATTAACCGAGAAGCAAGTGGCAGCAGTTCGTAAGTGCATCATCCAGCGCGATGCCCGCAAGGCAGAGTGGGCTGATAAGCAGGCAGCTATCGACGCTGCTCGTGAGTATGTTGGCATCATCGGTGATAAAATTGTTTTAACTTTGGTCTTGAAGAAAGTAATCAACATTGATACTAACTTCGGTCCAATCGGTATCTTTATTTTTGAAGACGCCAACAAAAACGTAATCATTTACAAAGGTGGTTGCGATGCAGTATGGAACCTTGCAGAGGGTGAAACAGTAACTCTCAAGGCGACAGTGAAGGAGCATGGTACTCGTAATGGTGTAAAACAAACTTTGATTCAAAGACCAAAAGCAGTTTAATAACTCAAATAAAGGAAATACAAATGAACCATATCTCTACCAAATTAGTTAATCAAGCACTCAGCCAATCTGCTCAGATGCAGGATCTTGACCGCCTTGGCTTATTGCAGGCTCAGGCAGCTGAACTCAATGAACAGATTGAGCAGCTCAAAGACGTATTCAAGAACGCTGGTGAGGGCACTTATGAGGGTGACCTTTATAAAGCTACGGTGACCCTGTCTCAGCGTTCTACGTATGATTATAAACAGATGGTTGCTGACCTCGGTATTACTACTGAGCAATTGCAAAAGTATTACAAGTCCACTGCTTCAATCGCCATTCGTGTAACCGCTAGATAAGAAAGGATGCCCCTTCGGGGGCACATTATGAAATACGCAGGTCAAGGTAAAAAAGAATACATCGTAATCAAGTTTGATGACTATCTCAACGACTGGAGAGCCTTTACAAAGCCAGTTACTATTAATCAGGCGGCTTGGATCATTCGTGACGCGCCCGCCCTCAAGTTGGACGTAGTGCGCATCAAAAGTTGGAACGGAGAAATCCCCGCGTGAAATTAATCTTTACACTTTTATTTTTTCCAGCTATACTTTGGTTTTACGCAGTCGTATTTATCAGCATCCCGTCTTACGTTTTATTTTTGATAACTAAATAAAGGAAATAACAATGGCTAAAGCATCTAACTTTTTAATGTCTATGTATTGCGGTGATACGTTGCTAGACGTATACGGCTACGTTGACAAAGATGAACCCAGCGTAGGTCACGTAGGCGGAATTGATATTGAAGACGTCTGCATCGCTGACACAGAAATCAGCGTATGGGAAATGATTCATGCGCTAGACTTTGACAAATTTGATAAACAAGCTCAAGAATCTTGGAGGGGATAAACATGAAAGCGTTTCCAAGCAAACAACAAGCCGAATTAGAATATTTAGGAATTGTTGATGGTGAACCAAAATTTGTAGAAACAGAATTAGGCAAAGAAAATTTAGGCATGGATTTGCGTGACTACTTTGCGGCTAAAGCTATGCAAGCATTTATCGTAAAAGGAATTACTCCAGCAGAAGGATTAAATCGAAAACAAGCTATTGTTAGTATGGCTTATGAAACTGCTGACGCAATGATGAAAGTGAGAGAAGAATGAAAAAGATGACTTTAGAAAGATTAGCGGACTTTAAGAACTATATTCCTAAGCCGCATCCTATGCAGCATCGCATTGACGAGTTCCGCTCTATTCCTTCGTTGTATAGATTGCAGGTGGCAGACTTTAAGATTAAGCTAGAAGGCGAATATGATCCTGACGTTGAGGACCTAGATGAATATGAAGAACCCGTATCAAAAGTAGAAGAGGAAGTAGAACCAGACCGCGACTTAATCATGGAGAAAATATATGACAAACTCTAAATGGGAATGGATTGGCGTCATCATCCTCGGCATAATACTAGGTTGCATGTTCGGCTGGGGGTTTTGATGCGAAACAAATATCTTGACCTGCCGAGTAAGTGGCAGGTGATTGGCGCGATTTGCATAGGTATTGTGGGCTTGAGTTTTATTTACGTTGTGTTTAAAATTACTATAGGAATAATATTATGTCTGATAAGTCTATTATGAATTGGGAACAGTCTTATGACGATTGGGTCAAGCTACTTGAACGAGCCGATGCAAAAGATATGCTCAATGACCCAAAAGCCTGTTTTGATGAAGGATGGCGTCAAGCAGCTATGATCGCCGCTTCAATCGTGCAACATAATCAACACGCAACACCACTTGAAATCGCAGTATTTATTGAGCGAAAATTATTAAGATGAACTATCAAAAAATCTACACTTATTTAATTATCAATAAAATTTAGGAGAATTACATGTCAGAACAATCTGATTTTCAGAAAAGTTTCTTTGCTAAAGGTACTGGAGGAACGCTTTTTACGCAACGCGAGTTTGATGACGCACTAGCCGAAGCAAAAGCTGAACTCATTGTTCATGCAATCGAGGCTACAAAATACGCCGTAGTTATTGAGCGTGAAGAGTGCGCAAAGATTTGTGATAAGTGGTCTATTGACCTCATGGACGGTAACTTCAACACTGTTGCTGAGGAGATCCGTAACCGCATACCGAGCCAACATATCTAGGAGCAGCTATGAAGCTAAAACCAGAATCAATTCGTAGGCGTATGGACTTTAATGATTTAATGGATAAATACGCGCTACGAATTCAATTGAAGGTGGACCAGAAATTTGAAGACAGGAATCCAGAAGAAATACCGATTGCCGCATGGGTTTATGTTTTTAGTGATAGGGACGTGGAGAACTTTATGGATCATATTGTAGAGTTTACTTACGATGAAACTTTCAAAATGATAAAGAGAAACGTAGAGGCATTATGAAGAACTTTTTATTTATGATAATCTTTTTTACGATTGGTTATCTCTCAGGTAATTCAAGCTGCTACGCTCAGAACAATGTTCAAGGAGCGATGCAGTATCTGAATCAGTTCGGTCAGCCAGTGGGTTCAGTTATGCCTATCGGTAACTCTCAGGTCGTTCTGAACCAGTATGGGCAACCCGTTGGATTTATTATTTTCAGCGTGCCTATGCCTGCTCCGTTACCTATGCCTACCGCTTTACCCACTTTACCTTTAATGCCAGTCCTAGGAGCTATTAAATGATTTACTTAATTTATATTCTACTCGTGCCGATTAGCCTAGTGCTAACTTTAATTGCCTACGTAATTGCACCAATCCTACCTGTATTTGCAGTTCAAATGGACGGATGGTTACTCAATCATTCAGTCTGGGGAATTGGTCCGCGCCTGCCTACTTGGCTCAATTGGTTTATGACTCCTGACAACAGTCTTGACGGAGACCAGACGTTTCAAGAGATCAATGGTCGTAGTTATTGGTCTAAAGTAAAGTGGCTCTGGCGTAATCCCGCATATTCTTTTGCGCTGCGTTATGTAAACACTCCGTACTACACAAAGGTTCGCGGCGATAAAACAATCAAGGACAATGACAATGCAAAAGAAGGTTGGTGCCTCGTTAACGCGAACGGACTATTTCAATTTCGTTATGTTAAGCGTATTGGTTCTACCTCTCGCTGTATTTATGTTAATTTTGGCTGGAATGTTATGGGTCTTGTGGATGATAATATGCCTATCAAACCTGATAGCTGGCAAGCAACATTTGTGTTCTCACCTAGGATTTCAGGATTCAGATGATACAGCCGATTAGACCAGTATCTCCTATTTACCCTACGCATAATAAACAGCCGCCTAAGGATAGAAAATGAGTGACAATCACGGAAGAAAAAGCGACAATCCGCGCCCATTCAGTATTGACTTAGAGAAGTTTGATAAGCAATTTGAATCTATATTTGGTAAAAAAGAAGTTCGTAAGTACTGCACAACTTGCGGTAAGTCTGACAGTTGGTGCACCTGCAAAAAGGAAAATCATGACTGATTACCGCCTACCTGAGAACCGCCTTGAATACTTTAAGGCGTTGTACGCTATGAACCTTGATTACAAAGCACATCCAGGATTGGTGTATCTCTACATGCCTGCGCTCAAAAAGTATTATGGCTGGACGGATGAGCAGGCTCTTTGGTTTGCAACTATTAATGGGCACACTCAAAACCCAATTACTAGTTTAAAGATCATGGAGTTTATTCCTGAGATTCCTGAAAGTGATGTTGAGTGGAGAGCCGCGCATGCTCGCTTTAACAATGATTGGACTACTTTGAGTTTTGATTCTGATCGTAATAAGCAGAAGAAAGACACAATGAAAGGTCTCTATTCATATGCGCAACTCGTCAAGCAGCATGGCTCTCAAGTCAAGCTCTGGAGCGATGCTAACTATGAATCGCTATGGGCTAAGGCTAATAGCATTGTCAGCTTTGGACGACTGTCTACTTTCTCTTATCTTGAGTACATAAAAATTAACGGATACGGCTCTGATTGCACTACTTTGATGTTTAATGACTTTGACGGCTCGCGCTCTCATCGTAACGGCATGCTGTTTTTACTCGGAGCAGATGAGTATGTATTTGATAAGCGTCAGCCTAATTCACATTCAGGTAAGTATGATGCATTTGAAGATATGTGCGCACACTTAGAAAAAGAAGCAAGTTCAATATTGAGCAGCCTGCCTAAGCATAAAGACCTAGGACGCTTTACTTTTGAGTCTTGCCTATGCCAATTCAAGAATGGATTCTTCAGCCGTCGGTACCCAGGAGTATATGCAGATCTTGGCTTTCAAAGAATAGAATGGTATGATAAAAGAAATCTGAGTCAATATACTGAACCTTTTAAAGAAATAAGGGAAAATTATTTACCTGAATGGTTGAGAGAAGAGTGTGAAAAAGATAGAATACCGTTTAAAATAAAGGCTGAGATGTTTGCTAAAACAGGCGTGCCATTCCGCGCTGAACATATACTGGAAAACAAATGAAATCAAATAAAAAGAATATCAGTCAACAATCATTAGAATCCTTAGTGATTGCCCTCATGCAATGTAAAGATGAAGACGGATTATTGCTTAACATTAGTCCCGCTACAGCTTTTCAAGATTGGCTCTTAAATGAATATCCTGAAACAATACGTAACATGTGGAAAAGACAACACGCATTTGAAGTGCCCGCAAAATATTGAGCTATAATTTCAACTCAATAACCGAATAAAGGAAACACATGAACGTAATTCTATCACTCCGCGGAACTAGCGGTTCTGGAAAAACTACTGTAGCCCGTAAGTTCTTGACGGATTACCCCTGCTCAGCAATAATAGACCCCAACGGTAAAAAGAAACATTGGGGGTATCATGTTGATTTGTCAAGTCAAGGAATCTCTCAGCCGCTTTATGTGATTGGTAGTTATCAAAATACTTGCGGAGGTACAGATGGTATCAGTACTCAAGAGGAAATTGCAGAACGAGCCTTGGCTGCTCATCCTAGGGGTCATGTTCTGCTTGAAGGTTTGTTACTCTCAAAAGTGGGTCCAGGAGCAATCACAACACAGATGCTTAAACCAACAGGTGCGTACGTCGCGGCTATCCTCGATACGCCCCTCGCAACTTGCCTACAGAGAGTGCAAGCGCGTAGAGATGCCCGTGGGGAAACAAAGCCGTTCAATCCAGCGAATACTGTAAGCGCACATAAATCTACTTATGACGCTTGCGTTAATTTGCATAATGCAGGTGGAGTAAAAATTATTACAATAGATCACACCGATGCCTTTAATGACACTCTAGAAGTTATCAGAAAGGCAGAGAATGGCACTCTTTGATGAATTAGTTGAGTTCGTTAATGAGCGAGAGCAAGTGCGCCTGAATAAGGATTCAGGATTCCTTCAGCCATATACGCTTGACCCAATACTTGCTAAGTATCGGTTCTGCAATGTGCGCCGTAGGGATGATAGGGTAAGTAAGTGGTTACTAACTTATTACTATAAGAATCCTCAAGGTGACGTATGGTTCCGCGCCCTTTTAGCGCGTTTGATCAATTGGCCACCGACTCTGCTTTACTTAATGGATAACCTTGTTATACCGCACCGCGCTGAAGATTTCAATGCTTATCTTTTTATAGAGGCGATGAAGGAACTAGAAGCTAAAAAAGAGAAAGTATACAGCTCGGCTTATATTGTTTACCCTACAATGGTAAAAGGTAATACAAAGTCAGTGAACCTTTGTGAGTATATTATAAAACCTACAATACACATGGCTAGTCAAATGCGGGGTGCTGTTGCTTCAAATTCAATTAAGTATACTACTGAAACACTGGCTACTGCGTTTGGAATTCAGAGTTTCATTGCGGGGCAAGTGAGTGCAGACTTAACGTATTTACGCAATCAGTTAGACAGTGCTATTGATCTCTACTCATGGGCACCCATGGGTCCAGGAAGTCAACGCGGTCTAAATAGGTTATATCAACGCACTATTAATAAAAAGTTTACTGAGGAAAGATTCAATCAGGAATTAACAGAGATCCGTTCAATCTTGATTGATTCAAATAATAAATTAAAAGATTTAACCCTGCATGATTGTCAAAACATCATGTGTGAGTTCGATAAGTATCAAAGAGTAAAAACAGGAGAGGGTAAACCTCGTCAGAATTACAAACCAACAACAGAATTTTAATAAAGGAAATAACATGGAAATACGTTCTATCAACGTAAATGAATTGTTCACGGATATGCTCTGGCGCTTCAAGACGTCAGGCATCAAAGTGCAAACTCGTAACGGACCAGCAATCCGTATTGATGAACCAGTGCTAACTACAATCATAGAGCCGACTGAGCGCGTATTGTTCTTTGCTGAACGAGACGCGAATCCAATCTTTCACTTAATGGAATCAATCTGGATGCTCGCGGGACGTGATGACGTAGAGTTCCTGAAGCAGTTTAATTCTACCATTGGGCAATTTAGTGATGACGGCGTAAGATTCAACGCGGCGTATGGACACAGGATGCGTAAGCACTTTGGATTTGACCAACTCAAAGAGGTTATCAAGCACCTCAAGACTGATTCTAATTCCCGTCAGGCGGTTATTCAACTCTGGGATGCATCTGACTTCAACAAAAGCACAAAGGATAAAGCCTGTAATACGCAGTTAGTATTTGCTGTTGTGAACGGATGTGTTGATTTGACAATCTTCAACAGGAGTAATGATTTCTGGTGGGGATACTGCGGGGCGAATCCAGTTCACTTCAGTATGATTCAAGAGTTTGTAGCAATCGCACTTGAGCTGCCAGTGGGTCAATACTTTACGGTGAGTAATAATTTGCACTTGTACACGCAACTTTACAACGCGCAGCCGTATGTAGAAAATCCGCCGAGCAGTGAAGTATTTGATGCGTATTCAAACGGAGTAGTCAAGCCTAGTGTTTTGTATCAAGGTGATTGGGAACTATTCCTAACTGAGTGCGAGGCATTCTGCAACGACCCATTCAAGAAAAGTGGATTCGTTAATCCCTTCTTTGAATTTATAGCGCAGCCAATGGCTATGGTAGCGTATGAGCGTAAGCATAAGATTAGCGATGGCTCATATTGGGCAGATAAGATTTCAGCCTCTGACTGGAAGTTAGCTACTCAGATTTATATTATGAACAGAGAGAAGAAAAATGCTAGCTAAGACTCATTCAGAATGGATTGATAGTTTAGAAGATATTCGTAAAACTTATAAGGAAATCATGAGCGCAAATAATAAGCAGGTAGGTGGTAAGCATTATAAAGTTGACGGGGAGCAGCACTGGGATAGAATCTATCGTCTATACGGTAGAGGTTATTTTGTAGGTTGCGCTACTAAGTATCTTGAGCGGTTTCACCTCAAGAACGGACGGGAAGACTTAGAGAAAGCAATTCACTTTATTGAAAAGCTAAAAGAGTTAGAGTATCCCGTGCAGGCTCTTGACGGCGGTCCAACAGAACGCTATGTGAATCAGGACTAATGGCAACAATTGTTTTTGACACAGAAATTGCCCCGAATATGTTTCTATTGATGGGTAAGATTCTTGAGAGCGGGGAGTACTTCGGCATCTGGGGAGATGAGGAGGATGCTCGTGAGCGCATCAAGTCTCTTTTCAAATCAAAAAACACATTCATTAGCTTCAACGGGGCGCGGTTTGATATGCCCGTCATCAGTTACTTTTTGTCTGGGCATTCTACGTCTGAAACAAAAGGCTTCGGGGACATCATTATTCACCAGAACTTGATGCCGTGGGATGCTGAAAAGCAATTCAGGTTCAAGATCCCTATGATTGACCACATTGATTTGATTGAGGTCGCGCCCAGCTTTGTGAGCCTAAAGACTTACGGCGCACGTATGCACATGCCGCTCATTCAAGACCTGCCGTTTCATCATTCGCAGGAGATTGATGAGTCTGCCCGACCAATGGTTTGGGATTACTGCAAGAACGACTTAGATACTACAGAGACGCTTTATAACAAGCTGCAAGGGCAACTCCAGCTTAGAGTTGAAATTAGTAAGGAGTATGGTTTTGATGCTCGTTCTAAATCTGACTCTCAAGTAGCTGAGCAGATGTTTATCAAGCGGCTCAAGTTAAAGCGTTCAAATGCAAAAATTCCTGAGAGCGTGCGGTATATAGTTCCACATTTTATTAACTTTAAACGCGCTGACCTTATTGAATTAACAAAAAGGATGTCAGAGCACGTATATGAAGTTAAGCAGTCAACGGGGCACGTAGAGTTACCTGCCTTTCTGAAGGAAGACCTCGTAACGATAAACAATGGTATATATCAGATGGGCGTTGGAGGTCTTCATTCACAACACGATAGAAAGGTTTGCCATGTTACTGATGATGATTATCAAATTGTTGATTATGATGTTTCTAGTTATTATCCTTCTATTCTGCTTAATTGCAATCTCATACCTGTTAACACTGGTACAACCTTTATTGATGAGTATCGCAAAGTGTTCGAGAGACGATTAGAAGGTAAACGTCAAAAGAACATGGTAATTGCAGATTCATTACGTATTGCATTGAACGGAACATTCGGTAAAACAGCTAGTAAGTATTCAGCACTGTATTCTCCCGACGTTATGATTAATATTACTCTGACGGGTCAGCTTACTCTTTTAAACTTAATTGAGACTTTAGAGGACAATGGTATTCAAGTTGTTTCAGCCAATACCGACGGAATCATGCTTAGGCATAGACGTAATGAAGTCACAAAGGTTCACAACATTGTAAAAGAGTTTAGTGAACTCACAGGCTTTATATTTGAGGATACACCGTATAGAGTAGTAGCATTGAAGGACGTGAACAATTACTTTGCAGTCAAGCAGGATAGATCAGTCAAGATTAAAGGTATCTACAGCGCACCGACTCTAAGTAAGAACCCAACCGCGCCCGTAGTCTCTAAAGCAGTGGGTCTCTGGCTGGCATACGGTACAAAGTTCAAGGACACTGTTATGAATTCACCTTTGACTGACTTCATTAGTGTTCGCTCAGTCACTGGCGGCGGAGTTCAGGGTGATAAATACCTCGGACGAACTGTGCGCTGGTATCAAACACGGGAACAGTTACCGCCGCTAACCTATGCCTCAAACGGAAACAAAGTAGCAAAGACCGACGGAGCTAGAGAATGTATGACTATGCCTAAGGAATTTCCCGCAGACCTAGACTACGATTGGTATTACAAAGAGATCATGAAAGTGATTAAAGATATTGGAGCGGAAAGATTTTTATGAGCTATAATTTCAACATAAACGAAATAACAGGAAAGGGAAAAATGCAAGATGAATTAAATCTAGAGCCAGAAGTAGTTTGGGTAGTGGACAACACCCAGCGTAAAACTATCAAGGACGCAGCACGCTTCGGAGAAATTGAACATGTCTTTACTGACGTTCAGTACGATGACCCCGTTGCTCATGCCCGCGAGGTTTTAAAAGATTTCCGAGAAGGTGATTATTTATGCATGATTGGAGATCCAAAGTTGTCAGCAGTGTGCGTCGGAGTATTGGCGCAAAACAATCCTGGGAATGAGATTAAGTTGTTGCAGTTTGACAGCCGAACCTTTCAGTATTTCCCAGTATATTTAAACTTTTAATAAAGGAAATAAACATGAGCTTTATGGATTCCCTCGTGAAGGGAAAGCAGGAACTACCTCCCCGAATTTGTATTTACGGAAATCATGGTATCGGTAAGAGCACAATCGCGGCTCAATTCCCCGCACCAATTTTTGTTAATACTGAGGACGGTATCGATTCATTGGATGTAACTTCATTCCCTCGTGCCTCTGAAATTGGCGACGTAGTAGGAGCTATCAAGACGTTGCTCAAAGAGGATCACAAGTTTAAAACACTAGTGATTGACTCTGTTGATTGGCTTGTTGAGCCGTTAATCTCTAAGAATGTTGAGTCATCGTATGACGCAAAAGACTTAGGATACGGTAAGAATCAAGTTTACGTAGCTGAAGAGTTCCGTGAGATTCTTCAGGGTCTTGATGCACTACGCCGCAAAAAGGGTATGAATATCGTCTTACTCGCGCATGCCTCAGTGGTTCGTTATGAGAACCCTTTGACTGAGCCGTATGACCGCTTTGTACCTAAGTTGCCTAACCGCTGCAATGCATTGTTGCAGGAGTGGTGCGACGTAGTAGCGTATGCTGGGTTCAAAGTGATTGTCAAAAAAGCAGACGTCGGCTTCAATAACACTGTAAACCGTGGAATCACTACTGGAGAGAGATTGTTGCATGTGACTGAAAGTCCAGCGTACATTGCAAAAAACCGTTATGCCTGTCCTGATTCTTTTGAGATGACCATTGAGGAAATCTCTAAAAATATACCTGTAGTATCTTAATAACCTAAAGGAGTAATAAATATGTCTAGTAAATTTGGATTTGATTTAAATGAGTATGAATCAGAAGAACGTAGCTACGAGCCATTACCAAAAGGTGAGTATGAACTCAAATGCACAGAAGCTGAAGAGAAAACAACTCAAAAGGGCGGAACTATGATTGCTGCAACTTTTGAAGTAGTCTCAGGTAAGTATGCTAACCGTAAAATTTGGAACAACTACAACATTCACAACGATTCAGAAAAAGCGCAACGCATCGGTCGTGAGCAGGTTTCAGCATGGGCACGTGCCTGCGGTAAGCCAAACGCTACCTCTGTTGATGAATTGCTTGAGCGTAGTTTTACGGCGGTTCTTGATATTGAAAAAGGCACAAATGGCTACTCTGACCGTAACCGTATTGTAGGCTACGTAGGTAAGGATTCAGCCCCAGCAGTAAAATCTAAAGCTAAAGAGCCATCATTATTAGACTTAGAAGATGACAATCTTTCAACAGCTAAGGTAAAACCAGAAGCAAAAGAAGGTAAAAAGAAAAATCCTTGGGATTAATGTTTTACGGGGGTACACAGCTGAAGGTCGTAGTACTTAAATAAGTATCCTAAATACTGCCCCGCCTCTAATAACGCAATAAAGGAAATACATGGCAACTAAAAAACCAGCACCAATCTTGATTCCTGCAGCTGAGGATGAAATGATTGGGCAAATTTACGCAGCTATAAAGCAGCGTCAATCGCGCCCAATGAGGTTGTCTAGGCTCGGTGCGTCAGGCATCGGAGAGGAGTGCCTCAGGAAGATTTGGATGGATTGGCGTGGCTACGGCTCAGTTGAATTTGATGGTCGCATGTTACGTCTATTTGAGACTGGCCACTTGCAGGAAGACCGAATCGTTTCTGACCTCAAAGCTGCGGGGTACACAGTTTACGAAAAGGACTCAAACGGAGAGCAATTTACGTTTACGGACAAAACTGGGCATTTTGTAGTCAAACTAGACGGAGTTATAAAGGGTATACCTTCAGCTGAAAACACACCACACGTACTTGAAGCAAAGACGCATAACAAGAAGTCTTTTGATGAGTTGGAAAAGAAAGGCGTTGTCATTTCTAAGCCGATGCATTATTATCAAGTTCAGGCGGGAATGCTATTCAGTGGCATTGAACGAGGACTATATTTTGCCCTCGGGAAGGATAACGAGGCTATTTACGTTCGGCGTATCAAGCCAGACACGCACACTCAAAATGACATACTCAAACGAATTGACATATTAGTTAATGCAGAAATACGTCCAGCGCGTATTGGTGAGAGTGATGAGGCTTACCCCTGCCGATGGTGCGACTTTAAAGAGGTGTGCTTTGACAAGAAGCCGCCCCTCAAAAATTGTCGTACTTGCGAGTTCTCAAGACCAGTTGAAGAAGGTAAATGGTGGTGTGATCATAACGATTTTAATTTACCTATGGAACTGCAACTTGAAGGCTGTGAATCTTACGTTCAGAAAGGTAAATGATGGCTTATTTTAGTAGAAAAGAAGCATTAGATTATGCTATTGTTTATTGTGAGAAAATAGCTGAGGCTAAATTTCAAACTCCTACGGACTTTGTAGCAGTAGCGGAAATAATTTATGAATTTCTAAATAAAGATGGAGATATGAATGTCAAATGTACAATCAGAACATGAAGACAACGGATTTGATGCGTATTGGGAACAGTTCAATAACGTAGATGTCTTGAAAGCATTAGCAAAAGAGATCTGGGACGACGCATTCAAAGCAGGTGGAAAGAAGCCTTGGTTTAGTCTAACTAAGGAACAAATGAAGGCGATTAAGGAAATGGAGTTTGGTGAATAATATGGCAGATTTTTATTTAGGTATTGATCCAGGAACTTACGGCGCGTTAGCAGTGCTTGACAAAGGCGGCTCTATTGTTGACATATATGACATGCCGACTCTTGAGTATGTATCAGGCAAGTCCAAAAAGCAGCGTGTAAACCCGCAGGCAATTTGTGCTGAACTACGCTTATTTAAAACGCAATCAGTAGAAGGTATGATTGAGCAGGTAAACGCGATGCCAGGACAAGGCGTAACGAGCATGTTCTCATTCGGTCGTGCGCTCGGTATTTTAGAAGGCACACTGGCAGGTCTTGATATCCCCTATACCCTCGTCACACCGCAAGTGTGGAAAAAGGCTATGGGTGCAAACGCATCAAAAGACGGTGCTCGGGAAATGGCAATGCGACTCTGGCCATCAAAGTCTGAATTGTTTAAGCGTAAAAAAGACGATGGTAGGGCTGAAGCCGCGCTATTAGCTCTTTATTTGCTCAGGACTAGGAATGGAAGATAAACTCAAAGACGCTCACACTGCAATCATGGCTAGCGGAGTTTGGATTTGTTTTGAAAAACAACCTACAATCAAAGAAGTTGATGATGCTCGTAGATTGTTGAATCAATTAACTGATGAATTAATAAAGGAGAGGCTAGATGCTAACTCGGAAATTAATCCCTCGCAGGAATAGAAGTCCGCTTGAGACTAGGCGACGACAGTCTCGGCATGAAGTGTTAAATAGATTTAACTTTTTGCGGGCTACTATTTCAATGGGTAGATATAAACCTTGGAGATGGTGGCAAAAGAAAAAACCAGCTTACAGAATATGGGAGTATAGAAATGACTGAAATAAAAAGATCAGTGCATTCAACTTTGAATGTAAGTTGCAGAAATGCAGATTATGCTGAAGGTGTAAAAGATGGGGTTATTTACACTTTGAGCAATTTATTGCATGAATGTGACGTGGTAATTAGAGTTATGCCTTACGTTGAACATTATGAATCTGACGAAAATTATGATTATCGAGTTAGGGCTAGATTTAGTGTCCGTGAAAAACGACAAGGTACAGAACGCGGAAGATGGATAAAAGATTTCAGCGCGTATTACGAAGAACCCATTCATAAAGAACCGTATGAGGAAGAAGTAGGACTAACGCTTGAAGGCGTAGCCGTTACAGTAAGCACTTCTGGCACCACATTTAAAGTTGAGCCTGCAAAAATATTCAAAAAATGGATAGATAATCCTTTGTTGACTGATAACGGGCAAACTGTTGGACAAAGGCAAAGAGCATGGTTACACGAGAAGTTAGATTCTTTTATTGATTCAAAATTGGAGAAAGCAGACAATGGCAACTAAAAAGCAACCCGCAGTAAAAGTAGAAGCACCAAAGGTTGAAGAACCTAAAGAGGAAGTAGTGGAAGTTGTTAAGGCGGAAAAGCCTAAGCAGACTGAAGCTGAGATCCGTAAAGAGATTGAAGACTTAACTATGCAGGGTCGTGATGCACCAATGACTGACCAGATTTACGGTATAGTGAAACCAGTGCCAAAGGATCCAACAGATATTCTACCTGAACCTAATGGGTTACTGCAGGGAGTAACCGATCCTCTACAACGCTTTATCAATATGTACCAGCCAGGAGAGTTTGTAATGCGTCAGAACTTCCGTAAACACCTGCTTCAAGTTTTAGAAGACTGGAAAGAAAATGGATCATCAGAAAGTTTATGATCATCTAATTCAAAAAGCTGTTTTACGTGAAAATATGAACGGCTATTTTGAGCGGCACCATATTATACCGAAATGCTTAGGGGGTTCTGATGATAAAAATAATCTAGTAAAATTAACAGCTAGAGAGCATTTTATTGCTCATTGTTTATTAGCTCGCATTCATGGAGGAGTTTTATGGCATGCTATTATTCAATTTAAAGATTCAAATAGGTATTTTAGTTCTAGATTATATGAAAACGCTAGAAAGAAACATGCTATTGAAATTTCAAAGAGATTAAAGAATATTCCTAGACCAGCTCAATCAATTAGGCAAAAAGGAGTTAAACGACCTGATGTATCAATCCAGATGCGTGGTAATACTTACGGAAATAATTTAAAAGGTTACAAACATTCACCTGAATTTGGCAAAGCTATTTCAATTAGACAAAAAGGTAAAAATAATCCAATGTTTGGCAAAAAGCTCACGCCAGAACATAAACTTAAAATAGCCGCTAGTATAGCTAAAAATAGATTTGATAGAAAATGCATTGCTATTAATACATTGATAAACAGTATTTTTATTTAAAAGGAACTAATTATGAATTCAAATTTTGTTTGGACTGCTGCAGGTACTGACATTACAATCCGCTGGAAAATGAATGGTTGGATTCCGCCGTCAGAACTTCAAGAGTATAGAGACAAGTGGAAGTATTATCAAGAACTTCCACTCCGCTCGTTGGATGCCAACGCTAAGGAACAATACGAATTAGTTCTAAAGCGAGCTAAAGTAGCACGCATCAGATAATTATTGCCAATAGCCTTTAGCTTTTCCAGCTTCATAAGCTAGAGGTGCTCCAATAGCCAACCCCGTACCTATAGCTTTTGCAGGTGGGTATGGGGTTAGGCTAGCGAGACCACCTAATCCACCTATAGTGTGCGCAACACCTGCAGCTGTACGACCTTCTGGAAAGTCTTTTGCAGCCTCATATAAATCATATGCTCCAGCTCCACCTGTAATTGGACCAGCTAACTTTCCACCAACCCATTTTGCACCGTTCCAGACTTTACCCATATTAGTGAGTTCAGGCAGGGCGGCAGACTCTTGAAGTAGTCGCGCTTTGTCAGCTAGGCGCGCTGCCATTTCTTTATTGCGAGTTACTTCGGTAGGAGTGCTAGATTTTAATTGGTTTAGAGCATCTTCTAAAGATAAAAACTCAGATTTAGCCTGTTGATGCGCTTTTGTCGCTTGAGCTAATTTGTCTCGCGCTGCTTCGGCAATACTACGGTCAACTTTTTCTACACCGCGCGCTGAACTCGCATGAGTGGGTAGCATGATATTTGAGCGTTCGGGTACCATGGCATATCCAGGACCAATTTTAGCTTCTGCATTTTTGACCTGCTTCATAATGTCCCAGACACCTTCTTCATTTTTAGTAGTATCTATTGCGCGAGCAGCGTCAAAATCAGTTAATCCATATGACTTACCGTAGTTCTCAGTAGCAACTCCTCCTAGGGGCTTTACGACGTTTTTACCTTGTGCTGGGGGCAAACCTTCATCCATAGCTATTAGTTTGCCTAAATCCGTTTTCTGAGTAGATGGAGTGTATATTCCATGTTTAGCTGCTTCAGCTTGAGCTAACTTCAATTCAGCTTCTGCATCTTTTAATACATTTGAAGCAGCTTGATGCTGTTGATGCGTGTCTAAAATATTATTAGCATGGCTTTGAGTTGAGCGTTCAAATGCATTATTAGCTACGTCAGCATTCACCTTAGCCGTATTAAGCGCAGAACCAGTAACTGGAGGTTTGATGACTTCTTCAGTCATAGGTTGATTAAACACCTTACCAGCACCCGCACCTGCTAATGCTGAACCAACGTCCCCTACATCAAAACTAGAAGGAGCAGAAGAAACCGTAACCGAACCTTCAGGAGCAGAACCCGCTTGACCTTGAGTGAGATTATATAATTCAGGATGAGCCTGCTGAAGAAATTGAGCACCCGCATCAGGTTGAGACTGAGTATGAGTTGAACCTTCTTGAGTTAAACTATATAACTCAGGGTGTTGCTGTTGCAACAATTGTGCTCCACTGTCAATTGAGTCAGCCATGATTAATCCTTATTGTTGCGGTTTGTACTTATAGTTATTACTAAGGTAACTATATGCGCTGGCATATTGCTCAGGTACTTTACGGAATGGAGATTCTTTTGAATTAAAGAATTCATTCAAATGAGTATTAGCATAATTCTCACCTTTTTCTCTTACCCAATCAGAATACGCATCTTTTACTGCTAATCCTTTAGAGTTTTCTAATTTACGTTGAGCAGCCCACTTGTCAATAAATTGAGGAATATTATTCATATTCGTATTCAAGGCTTGCATTTGTTGATCTTCATAGTTTGTCAAGCGCGCACCGAATGCAGTCTGGCGATTCATTTTTAGGTTGTTAATCACCTGTTGAGACATGATCATAGCTGCCTCACTAGCTGCCGCTTTCTGCTCAGTCTTCAAAGTTGAATTACGTACTATATTGTCAAACCCAGTTCTGAGATGCCCGATATCGCCTATGGTTACGCCTTCATCAGTTGCACTCATACCGATTTTTGCAAGTTTCTTGATGAATGAATCCTCATCACCTGCCTGCAGTACGCCAAATATTTGATTAGCATCTTTGCGAGTAGCTAAATTATGAAGGCGATCAAGCTGAGCATTAGAAGATATAAAGGCATCGGGTGTTTCACTGGTTAACGCGTCACGCATGGTGTTGTACTGCTTATTACCTGCAACGGCTTGTTCTTTCAATACGGCTTGTTGACCTGCAATACCTAAACCTGAAGATTCCGCGCCTGCCGTTGGTTTTTGTGCATTTTGAGGAGCTGAACCTTTTTGAAACAATAATGAAGGATCAATAGGCTTTCCGTTTTTATCAAGAATACCAAATTCAACATGAGGTCCAGTAGACTTACCAGTAGAACCTACAGTACCTACAGGTTGCCCTTGAGTTAGATCATCACCTGTTTTGACATTAACATCATTCAAATGCGCGTAATATGAGGTTGTTCCATTAGGGTGCTCAATAATAACTCGATTTCCATATCCATCAGGAGACTTCTCAATTGATGATACTTTTCCTGGTAATACAGCCTGCACTGGAGAATTAAGAGGAGCAGCAAAATCAATACCGTTATGTGACTCAATTTTAGAATTATCAAATGGATTTTTACGCTCTCCAAATGGGCTAGAGATTGTAGCTTTTTCAACGGGATAATTAAGTCCAAAACCTTGTTGGGCTGCAGGAGATTGAGCCGTAGAAGGTTGAGGCGTAGAAGGTTGAGTTACATTAGGCAATGCTCCTGGGAATTCAGCATTTAAACGAGCAGTGGCTACGTTAGCATTAGATGCCTCTGCTCCTGCTTTTGTTGCCTCATTTGTGAAGCCAATCATATTCTTTAAAATTTCACCACGAGCTGGAGATAAAGAAGCTACCAATGGGTAGATAGCCTGCAACTTTGCAGATTGAGAAGCATCAATATTGCCTGAACTTAAAGTATTAGGCACTTCAGAGGGGGATACTCCTAGGGTTTGACCCATTAATCCAAGGGCTTTTGCATCATTCTGCATAGTGTACTTTTGACCAGCAATTTGGGCGCGCATCATCGCTAGACTAGGGGCTATATCTTTTTCATGCTCTATATCTTTACCCATAGCTCCCGCAGCATTACCTAGGGATTCTCCAAATGAGCCTGTCTTTGTAGGTGAGAGGAACCCCTGAGCTACATTAAACCAGTTTGTACCTCCACGGTTCTGCAGGGAATCTGCAACCTTGGTTAATGCATCAACATACGCCTGTTGAGCCTCTGGATCTGTACCGATTCCAGCCGGAGCAGCTGGTAATGCACCTATAGTTGCCATAATTTATCCTCCTCCGTTGTTTTGAGCATCTAGCGCAGCTTGAGCGTCAGCTTGTTGTTGAGCATAAGCTGCCGCTTGGGCATCAGCCTGCTGTTGGGCTGCCGCTTGGGCATCAGCCTGCTGTTGAGTATAAGCAGTCGTAGCAGGGTTACCAAATTGATCAACAGGTGTACCGCTTGAATTAACATAAGTCGGCATACCTGTACTTGGGTCTGTTCCTGATACGCTAACTCCAGTTGGAAGACCACTTCCACCGTTGCTCGTACTAGAACCGCCATTGGCAATCCAGTTAGCTGCACTACTTAATCCAGAATTAACGGCAGTTAAACCACTTCCAACCAAGCCAGAAGTAGCAGGTGTCTGCCCATTAGTCGATGCAGGTGAACCAAACAATGTTTGACCCAAGCCAGTTCCAGCCAATGCCGAACCAATACCCGAAATCTGCGCGAGAGGAGAAGTATTGTAAGCACCAGGAATCGGACCAGTATAAGTTGAACTCGTAGCGGTAGGAATTGTAGCACCTTTAAGCAGGTTGGATTCTGCCGTGAGTTGAGTCATTGGATAATTCTGAGCATTTTGACCAATAGTTTGCTGCTGAGCACCAAGGGTAGACAGCGCGTTAACGTCACCTAGACCGAGGTTCTGAGTAGTTGTACCTAGGTTTTGAGCAGCTATACCTGTATTTAGAGCACCTTGTTGAGTTGCAGTTGCAAGATTACCCTGTAGCTGACCAGCATTAAGCTGATTTGCCATTTGAGCATTAGTTAGGTTACCTGCCGTTTGTCCTAATTGACCATAAAGAGCTGCTTGCTGCCCAGCCGCTGTAAGAGCATTTTGATAACCAGACTGTAATGCAGAAGCCTGCTGACCAGTAATACCTAAACCTGCATTAGAAAGGACTTCCCCGAGAGCCTGCTGTCCGCGTTTAGAACCGAATCCACCCGCGCCTACAATACCAGCGGTCGCTTGAGGAGCAAGGTTTTGAGCAATATTAGCTTGACCGAGATTACCGATAGAGTTAACAACGTCATTAGTATATGGAGACATATACTGTTGAACAGTTTGTGAAGTAGGAACAGCTGCCGCATTTAAATAAGGTTGAGCCGCATTAACCGCATTATTACCCATAGCTGTATTAATAGTACCAGCAGCAGCAGCTGAAGGGTTAATACTACCTGCGTAATTTATATTAGAAGAAGCTGTATTTAAAGCAGGTTGATAATTACCAACATTCTGCCCAACTTGACCAAAGGCTTGCTGCTGTAATGGAGCTGCTCCAACATATTGAGAATTTTGAGCAGCTGCTTGACCTTGAGTAGATAACTGATTCAAATAATCAGTATAGAACTGCGGAGTGGCAGTAGCTTGAGCTTGAGTAGTAGTAATATTAGGTAAAGCTGTACCCTGAGTAATAGAACCCGATCCAGGAGCTGAACCTGCTGTTACACCGAGGTTTGGAGGTAATGCACCGACAGCAGCCATATTATGAGTTCCTTGTTTTCTTGATTGCTTCTTTTACATATTGTAACGGAGAAGCCTTTGGGGGGATCTTATCAACTGGCGCAGCTCGTTTGTGTGCGCGTACAGATTTACGGAAGTTATCTAAGAATCTTGCACCAGCCTCAGATGAACCATCACCGAGTGCCGCTACAGTGTCAGCATCAAATACATATTCGTCATTAGCGAGCATTGCAGGGATTTCATCGCTTTGACCAGTACCGCGCCCTTTGACGTGATGACCTGTTTTTCCTGTTACAAATTCAGGTACATGCTCAGCATGACCACCGTTAGCATAACCCACAACTCCACCGTTCTTATAAGTCTGAGTTGTTGAACTACCCATAAGAGACGCTAAAATACGCGGATCAACAACACCTAATTGAGGATGCATTTGAATTAACTGTTCTAATTGAGGGTTAGAAGTAGTAGATGAAGGTAGATTACTAGAGGTCATAACCCCTGGAGTCAAGTTAGCAGGTAAACCATTATTATTTAAACCTGAACTTGGCGCGGAATTACTAGCAGTTCCAGTGTTAAAGTTTACACTAGAGCCAGTAGGAATACCCGCTTGAGAACCAGCTAATTCAAGGTTAGAAAGACCACCACTAGTGGTACCTGCCATTGTAGGTGCACCAGTTTGACTTTGAATAGAAGCAGAGTTTTGAGATTGAATAGCTGCAGTTGGTATACCAGTTGAAGTTGATTTCAGAGTTCCACTAGCTTGAGTAGTAGGGGAATTTACAGAATTAATAGCCGTATTAGCTCCATAACTCGCAGCACTACCCAGAACTTGACCTAATAATGAACTATTAGCATTTTCTCCAGTAGCTGCATTTTGGGCAGCTGTTCCGAGTTGATTCGCGGCAGAAGAAACGCCACCGATAATACCACCTGTTAATGCGCCCGTACCAATGCTTCCGTTATTTACGGCAGCCATTGTACCACCTCGTATGGCTCCATTTAAAGCGCCTTGACTAGTAGGGTCTAAACCTAAATTTTGACCTACAGTATTTGCTACTCCAGAGGCAGCCCCACCCGCTCCACCAATTAGAGCACCAGTGCCGATATTACCACCATTTAATGCCGCACTTGTGGCACCGCTAACTGCACCAGTTAAAGGACTAGCTAGTAATGAAGGTGCTCCAGCTTGAGCTAAACCATTACCTAGACCACCTGAAACTGCTCCCGTAACACCCGCGTTAAGAACCTTATTAGGGTCAATCGAGCCTGTATTTACGAGTTGCCCAAGACTATTCATTCCAGCACTTTTTAAAGCACCTTGACCAGCAGCTTGAAGCGCAGAGTCTGCACTGGCACTGCCTGTAACACTTGCAGCGTCAGCAGCCGTAGTCCCAGCCGTAGCAGCCGTATCACCCGCTACAGTAGCCGCATTTGCAGCAGCTACATCCGCACCTGTAGCGACAGCGGTATCGGCTGCAGCGGTTCCCGCAGCTGCTTCAGTTCCAGTAGTGATAGCGGCGTCAGCAGCGGCAGAAGTAACGGCATCTGCAGTAGCAACTTCACCCGCTGCAATAGCTCCGTCCGCGGCAACAGCCCCGCCGTCAATAGCAGCTTCAGCCGCGAGCGAAGCACCGTCAGTAGCAACAGCTAGGGCAACAGTAGCAACTACGGCAACCACTGCCATAATACCACCGCCCCCGCCACCGCCTTCTAAAGTAGCAGGACCATATCCGCCTAATCGTTTTTGGAATGCCCGCTCAGGGAGCATTGAATCTAATGTATATCTCATAAACGTATCATCCAGTTATAATTTGGCTTATCTGGATCTTGAATCTCTGTGCCTTCTTTATCTGCTAGCTTCTTTAAAAGGTTAATAATCTGAGGATTATCAGCATTTCCGTAGATAGCTTTGATATTGAGTTTTTCAATATCGTGAAAAATAGATATCATAGCTTGAGCTAATTTTAGCGGAGAGTCTTCAGTAAATAAATGAGTTTCATACTCATTATCGCCGATCTTTGCTAATAACAAAACAGAATTTCCTTTAGTTAGCAGGAATCCTAATTTGTGTGTTAGAATGTATTGAATGCTGACTAGGACTTTAGTTGAATCTAGTCCGTGTTTTTCAGCCTCTTTTTTGATAATCTCTGAAGGTCTCATTTGTGTTTCCGTATCGTCATAATACCTACTAATTGTTCTGCCCACTGTTGCCAATCATCAAACAACCTTGGGTCTGGAGTTCCTGAATTAACAAAATATCCAATTCCCTGCATGCCGCTAGCCCAATCACGCCATTTGTCCTCAGGCACTGTACCGAGCTGATTCGCAGCAAATAACTCTGCCATCAAGGCGCACCACTTGTCCCAACTCATTCCGCGAGGGTCGTAGGTTATCATGGATTACCCGTTCCGCGCTCATCACCAATGTCAGCACTGACTAATACGTTACCCATTTGATAATTTCCACCTGCGATATTACTTACAAATTTTAACCGCATTTCACGTCTTTGTTCACGCATATCAATCTTTAAAGTCGTAGGGTCAAATACGTATGGGTCTGAAACTTCATTGTCATCATCAGCGTATGATTTACCAGTGACAATAATACTCATTTCACCCTGTTGAACAAAGTCAGGTTCAATACGCTCAACGCGAATCCAGCGATTTAAACCTTTAATTTGTTTTGTTCCTGGACCACCGTTCACCCAGCCGAGGCTATTAGTCTCAAAAGAAGACTCAATAGCGTTTACATTGTTAAGATAAACCTCATCAACACCAATTTCATGTTGCCAGACAGTATATTGGCCTAATACATTAGGTTCATTACCAGCCCAAACAGGATAGCGGAACACCTCAGAGAATGCGCCTGATGAACGGTTAGCACCGAGTGCTTGACCTGCATCATACCATTTCTTTTCACGAGTGTTGTAGATGATGGCATCATTACATTCAACAGAATCACCTTTAGGGTAGAACCACCAGATTTCACCCCAACGAGGAATCTTACTAACCCATACTTTTTGTCTTTGAACGTAATTCAAGTTGTCAAAGAAGTAATTCATGTTCATATCATTCGGTACTTCTTGAACAACTCCGTTATACGCTAGGAATCGGTCAACGCCACACCAGAAGTAAATACCGTCATACTCAATAACGCATTGAGATGAAAGTATTGAAGTCTGATTAGTTACAATGTCATACGTCCAGTAGATTGTTGATGTGCCGACGTTAGTTGGGTTATACACTACGCGAATCAAAGAATCTAATGACCAAAATAAACCCGCAGGTGCAGTAGTACCGCCGCGTACGGGTAAGCCTTTAACAATCTTTGTAGCTGCTACGTTATTCTCGTTTGAATCTGCTCCCACCCAGTTTTGCAGGTCTCCCGCTGAATTGTTTTTAAGTAAACCATTATTACCATAAACAAACAGGTAAGGGTAAAGCATTACGCATCCGCCTGAAACAGCAACATTATTATCAAACGTAAATGAGGTTGGACTGCCAGTAACCGCATTATTAATTGTTACAGTGGTTAATGGGGTAGGGGAACTAGTAACGACAACCGCAGTTACGACTGTGTTAGCAGCTATTCCGAGCCCAGTTACTGTTTGACCGACTGCGATTAGAAAATTTTCACTAGGTATGGAAATAGTCGTGCTGGAGGCTGTTCCAGTTGCAGTAAACACTCCAACTTTAGACATTCCTCCACCAGGAAATGCTCCGTACAAAACAGGAGTATTTACAGTGCTGTCAATATCTTCTAAGTTTTGTCCTGGATGAGCAATGATTGTCAATTCACCAGAGCCGCTTGAATCATAAGAAATATCAAATTGCCAAAGATTATTGCTATTCGCGGTAAATGCGCTCAATACGGTAATACCGAGTTGAAATCCTGAACCTGTTCCTCCGATTGATGAAGGAGCCGCGCTCAATATGTCAGTAGACAAATAACCAGATCCCGCATAGGCGATTGTGACCGAAGTTACTTTATTACTTGAAACAGTGATATTAGCAAGAGCTCCTGTGCCTGAACCGCCAGTTAAAGCCACATTGGTGTAAGTGCCATTAGTGTAGGCACTACCTTGATTGGCTATTGTGGAAGTTGCAATTGAACCGTAGAAACCAATTGGATAAGGTCCTGAACCTACTCCGTCATCATTGTCAGTCTGCCAATACTGCAGTGAATCAGAATATCCGCCATAAACGTAGTTTTCTCCGTTTTGTGATTGCATAATCATCCCACGAGTGACACCAGGAGCATTCAGAAATATACCTTTGTAACCCCAGATCTTACGAGGGCGACCGCGCTGAAAGCGCACCCATACGCCATCAACGTAGCAGGGAGCATCAAAGAGAGTTCCGTCTCTTTGAATCCCAGGAGCTACCGATAGGTTATATACGTCAGTGGTCAAAAGCTACCTCCACCAATTCCGTTAGGTACAGCTAAACCTGTTGAACTAAAAGTAGCAGCGAGCGCATTGGCAACCACAACACTGAGGTTACTAGACGCGGGTAAATATAAACCAGTATTAGCATCGCCAGTGAACTTGAGAGATGGAGTAGAAAGAGACCCATTACCGAGAGTTAATGACGTAATAGAACTAGATGAACCAGAGGCAGCGTTATATACATTGGTTCCGTCACAAATTAAAAGCAATGACGTCCCTTGAGGCACATTTACGACCGCTGCACCTATGGCTGAAGTCTTAACTGTAAAACTAAATGAACCTAAAGTGTTATTAGTTACAGTATACAGTTGAACCGTAGGGGGAACAATGATGATTTGATTTGAAGTTAAAGTGCCAGTGAACTCTTGAATGAGGTTAGATGCTTGAGAGGCAGTCTCGGTTAAAGTTCCACCAGTGACCACAACGGATAATTGAGTAAAAGCAAATTGAGTAGCCTGACCGTATCCAAATGTATTCCATCCGCTACCGTTAGAAACTACTACAAAAGACTCAGTAATTTGTAATTGGTCGCTCACGTTACCGTCAATAGTGTCAGAACCGACTGGGGCAATGGTAAGGATACCTGAACCGTTGTTACGGAACATGCAGAACCAATTCGCACCTACGCTTGAGGCAGAAGGTAGAGTTAAAGTTCCCGCACCACCTTGCCATACTGCAAATTGGGCACGAGCCGTAGCAGTTAAAGCTGAACTAGCGTAGTAATTAGTAACTGAGTAAGACTGATTCAAAGTAGGACCAATCGCGGTCAAACCGTAACCCGCGAGGGTAGCGGCATCGGCAGCTGAAGTTCCCGCGCCGAATGTGACGTTAGACCAAGTTCCGTTAATAGTTGAATTGTCAGTCAAATAAAGGTAAAAAGCTACTCCAGAGTTTACTGAAAGCAGTGTATCACCGCCATTGTCAGTAACAGTAAAAGGGTTTGAACCAATGTTACGAATGATTACCGCTTGACCTACTGAGACTTGCGCCGCAGGTGGCATAATCAAGTCTAAGCCGACAGTAGCCGCAGTTACTTCAATAATATTCGCAGCTACGTCAACAGTGTCATTACCGTTGATTGGCCATTCTAAATACGTATTGGCAGAAATGGTAAGGTCAATGTACCCGACTTGAGAAGGGGAGATTGTCGCGCCTGTAAAAGGTGAGGTGTATTCCATGATTAAGAGTCCTGAGCAATAGCTTGTCTATCGGCGATACGTAATTTATCTTCATTGGTCAATGCAGTGATTGCTTCGGTGTACTTTTGTTGAAAGATTACACGCTGATCGTTCTTAAGAAACGGCATAGCCTGAAGCAGTGTTCCATAAAGCATAGCATTAGGTGCATTGCGTGTAAGCCAATTTGTTTGATTTTCTGAAGATAACGGTTGAATTCGTTCATAATACAATACCTCAAAAGCATAATTTTGATCTGGGGTGGGTGCTACCAGCCAATTGTCATAATCATAATCAGCGTAATAAAGTGGAGTGCTCTCGCTAGTACTACTCGGAGCATAGTTAATTAGGTATTCATACTTACGCAGGAAAATAGGCTGCTTCTTACCATTTACGGTAATGTTGAATGAAGTTGTTTTGCGCCATCTTGCAGGCTTCGGGATAACAGGATTTCCAGCCATCATAACGGATTCGGCAACTTGTTGCTGTCCTAATGACTTCATCATCTCCGCGATTTCAAATTCAGCGAGCATGATGAAGTTAGGAATCTGCTCAACAACGGATGCATCTTTACGCTCTAAGTACTGAAGTACGTTAGAGGTCAAATTGTCATACGTCATTGCGTAGGCTGGAGTGCTCATATATTATCCTAATAACCGACTAGCATTACCGCGTACAGTGTCAATGCGGGCGAGCCAACCTTTACCGAACGTAGGGAAGGTTGGTAATGATTCATAGAACTCTTTTTTAGCTTTTGAGAATCGAGTGATTAAATCATTTTTGTCCATGACTTCAATATTCTGAAGTGTGACTGGACCAATTGCACCGTCCTCAGGTACGCCGATAGCCTTTTGGAGCGTCTTTATCGCCCTGCCAGGACCAGCGTTTACCGCAAAATCAAACATGAGGTAATCGATGCCTGAAGGTAGGTCGTCACACTTGCATGCGTCCCAGTATTTCTTCTCATACAACGGAGCTACGTCATCTTTGTCAAGATTACGCATTTCTTTTTCGCTTGTAGCACGCCCTTTGAACTGTGCCCAAGTAGCGGCAGTGACTCCGAGGTTAGTCATTCCACCTGGATCTTTTGGGTTGTTTACAAATCCACCCTCAGATTCAAGCAGCATGTCTAAAGACTTTTCAAAGTTTTGAATCATAGACCTGACTGTTCCTTAATCCAATCTTGCAGGCTTACTACTTGCTGCGTGGTAATGGCGCAATCAAGTTTAAGGTCGGAGGAGCTAACATTAGTTCCGCTGGAGGAGAGGGAAAGGCTGGACATTGGACTGCCACTGGAGTTGCGCATCCCGTCATAATAAGTGTGAATAGCAGATAACTTAGCCTCGTATGCATTTGATATTCCTTTATTGATTAGCGCTTGTTCTTTAACTTTTGATTCATTCTGCGCGATTTGTTTTTCTGCAATTGCTTTAATCTCTGACTTATACTCCTCAAAACGAGAATGCTCAATATAACCATAAGCACACCCGCATAGAAGTAAACTAACCACGACAATTTTGACATAGGTAACAATCGAGAGAGGAAACATTATTGAGGCTCCGCATCTTTTTTCATCATTACACTTGCTCCGCCAGCACCCGAGATGATACCTAATGATTCAGCTAATTCTCTAAGACTTACAGCAGTGTGAAATACTTGATAAAAAGCCAAAGCAATGACGGCAAGAATACCAAAAAGCCAAGTAACCCGACCAATATCATAAGTGGCATTATCTTTCCCTGTCAATAAGTGCTTAAAGAAATCATTCATTTATCAGCCTTATTGTCAATTTTATCTTCAATACGGTCTAATTTTAAAAACAGACTAGAGATTGTTCTTTGAAACTCTTCTCGAGTTACGTAGCTACCCGCGACCATTACTTCAATTTTAGCGACTTTATCAATTAAGGCAGAATCAGCAATTTTTAATTCATAAATAGAATCCCAGAGCACTTTTAAAATCCAACCGCCTAGTGCTCCGCATAATAGGACAATATAGTTTATTAGTGTCTGGGCTTCCATTTGTTACTCTGCTTTTGCTGGCTCTTCAGTTTCTGCAGGTGCTTCTTCTACGGCTTCTACTGGAGCTGGCTCTTCAACTTCTGGTGCTACTTCTGCTTCAACTGGTGCGGCTTCTGCAACGGCTGGAACTTCTTGACCGATTGTCAATTCACCATTAGGAGCGATTGGAGCAGGAGGAGGCACAACAGCCGCTGTAGGCTCGCTATATTTGCTTTTGACAAATGCGATGAACAATGCGATGTCTGCTTTAGCTTTGCTCTCAAAAGAGCTTAAATGTGTTTCGAGTTCGTTCAAGAAGTTCATAATGTTTCCTTATGCAGCTGGGGTTTCTGGAGTTGGTTCAGCTGGAGCGGCAGGTGTTGCACCTTGAGCAGCAGCTTGGGTTTGAATACCGTTAATCAATGCAGCAACTTCTACAAATGGGCGTGAGCCGAGGTATTGAAGAATACCGTTTACTAAGTCGGTTGATAGAGTAAGTTTGTCCATTTTTTAAGTCCTAAAAAATTTGCCAGCAAGGTGGGCTGCTGGTTTGCCCTAATTACTTAATAGCGTTTTCAAATGGCGTTAAATCATGCTCGCCATAAAACTCTGCACCTTTAGCAATTTGAATTTCCAAGTGAGCTACATTACGCTTAACTGTATCAAGCCACTCAGTTTCTTCCATGTCAGTTGGTTTCCCAGCGTTAAGTAGGTTTACGCTATCAAGTGCTGCGGAATAACTGCGTTGTACTTCTTGTTCAGGTGTTAGTTCTAACATATTATGCCTTTGTGAGTGCGGTTACTTGTGCTTGTAGGGATACTACTGTTGCGTTGAGTTCTTGGATTGCTTTAATCATTGCTGGTACTAAAGCTGAAGTATCTACTTGCCAAGTTTTTTTAATTTCTTGTTCGTTGTCACCCTGTACTACACACTCAGGCGCAACATCAATTAGTTCTTGTGCAATTACTCCAAAATCTGAATGACTGTCAGTTTCTTTCCAATCAAAACTTCGAATTTTTACAGAATTAATTTTTGCTAATGCTGAAGGTGCATCAACAATATTTTCTTTAAGTCTTTTGTCAGATGTTGTTCCATATGCAGTTAAATTAGCCGTTCTATTATAGGAAATAGCACCTTTTACAGTTGCTGATGTTTCTGTAAAAAAGTTAATAAATATTGAATTACCTGCAGTTTCTTGTGCCCATACATCCAAAACATTGTAAGTTCCTGAAGTTACTGGGTTATTTCTAAATGAAGCACAAACTGCATCAGTAGAAGCTGGCGAAGAAAAATTTGCAAATCTAACCGCACTTACAAGTTGTGTTGTAGTTCCTACAAAAAATTGACCACTACTATTAAAAAATCCTCTAGGATTACCAGAACCATCAGATAACACAATGTAGTTACTTGCTGTACGGATGTCTAGACCGCCTTGGTTGCCTGAAAATGCACCGAGAATAGTGTTGTTAGAACCTGTTGTTACATAGTATCCACATGGAGCGTTTGCACCACCACTAGCACCAACAAATGTATTACTTGTCCCAGTCGTTAAAGAATACCCAGCTGCTTGACCTACAATAGTATTATAAGAACCGTTAGAAGTATACCCAGCTTGTCCCCCAACAAACACATTTGAAGAAGCAGTACTATTTGTATATCCAGCTTGAAAACCTAAATATGTTCCATTTAATGCGGTTGTTCCACTATACCCAGCTTGATAACCTACTGCGGTGTTGTTAGATGCGGTGGTGTTTGAATAAAGGGCTGATGCACCAATACCTACATTTGAACCGCCAGTAGTATTTGAATACAAAGAGCTGCTGCCTAATGAGCTATTTGAACTTCCTGTAGTAAGACCAATTCCAGAATATTTACCAATACTAGTATTATCTGTTCCGCTTGTTATGTTCCAAAGTGCATTAGCACCAACTGCTGTATTTGAAGTTCCTGTTACACCTGCACTATTAGCTCCCAATGCAGCAGAACCCAACGCTGTATTTGTATTTATACTACCGCTACCCTTACCAACAGTAAGACCTGAAATAGAGGCATCATTAGCTGTAGTAAGTGTTGTGCCGTTAAATGTTAGGTTTGCGCTACCTACTACTAAGCCACTAGAGTTATATAAGACTTGAGTGGTTGTAGACGAGCCTACACCACCTTTAGTGCCAATAACTTGCACTATTCCGCTAGAATCTTTGTAAAAAAGCTTACCGTCAGCAATATTGATTGCTAGCTCTGCACCTTGAGTGCTATTTGTCAAATTCCCAGCCGTCGGCACATTCGTGGTCGTCGAGCTAGAGTAAATTTGTAGGGGTGTAAATCCGCTTTGTGGCATAATTAAATCCTTTGTGAAATTATAGCTTCAAATCAATATAATTAAAAATTTCCACCGCCAACGCCAGTGGTGAATGTTCCGCTACCCGTTACAGTAAGAGCAGAACCGCTAAATTGCAAATTTGAACTTGACGCAAATGCGCTCGTTCCGTTACCGTAAGGTATGTAACCCGATGTTAAAGTGGTTAGACCCGTACCGCCGTTAGGCACTCCTAAAGTGCCGAGAAGAGTAAGTAATTGGGCATTTGTAGCTACTGTGTGGGCTGAAGTGCCGTTTCCGTATAAAATACCTGTTAGAGTTCCCGCTTCACCCGTACCACCGTTAACCGCGTTTAAAACACCCGCTAGGGTAATAGCTCCGCTAGTCGCGGTAGAAGGTGTTAAGCCCGTCGTACCACCACTGAACGTAGTAACCGCTACGCCACTCAAAGTAGACCATTGCGGAGCAGTTCCAGTAGAGGTCAAAATCTGATTGGCTGAACCAATTGCTAGCGTGTTATACGCAGAAGTACCATTTCCGTAAACTAACGAGCCAGCAGTCAAGCTGGTCAAACCTGTGCCGCCGTTAGCTACTGGAGTTGTGCCGAGTAATGACAAAAGTTGAGCAGTAGTAGCTGCGGTAGCGTATCCAGTGGTATTGTTAGCATAAACAAAGCCAGTCAATCCGCCGACTTGTAGGTTAGTAGTAATTAGATTTGTAAATGATTCAGTGGTTGAGCCAGGAATTTTCTGCCATGCACCGTTACTGAATATTGCCCAGTCACCAATGTTCCAGCCTGATACGCCGTTCAAAGTAGTGTTACCAGCAGTCGTTACAACGTAGTAATAACCAGACGTACCCACGCTAGAAGTCAAAGTAGGACTATTGGTATTAGCGTTCCATGTGCCTTGATAAGCAGGCGCATTACTAGCTTGAGTGCTGATTGATGTGATTTGACCTTGAGTGTTGACAGTAAGTACAGGAACCACAGATGAAGATCCGTATGTACCTGCCGTTACGCCAGTGGTGGCAATAGCTATAGTAACTGGAGCCGACCCGTTAAAACTAGTGCCAGACAGTCCAGTGCCGATTGTTAGAGCACTGGTTGTGGTAGCAGTAATCGTTCCACTAGCACCGAGGGCTACGGTAACACCGTTATAAGTAACTGAACTATTTGTCAATCCAGTATTAGGGATTGTAGCGTTGATCTGGCTAGGTGCAATACTGATATTTACGTTAGCGGCGAGGGTTAATTGACCCTGAGGATTAACTGTAAAAGTCGGTACAGCACCCGCGCTACCGTATGAACCAGCGGAGACGGCAGTGTTAGCAATTGCGATTGTTCCAGTAGAAGTAATTGGACCACCAGTTAAACCAGTGCCAGTCGCTACTGAGGTAACACCAGTACCCGTAGTAATTGAACCCCAAGCACCGTTAGCGTAACCTTCAAAGGTCGCGGTATCAGTGTTGTAACGCAGTGTGCCGTTACCTAATCCAGGTCTTTGAGCAGTAGTACCGATAGGTACGACTACGCCGCCCACACCAGGAAGTGTAGGATTGTTTACAATACTTACCGTTGGAGTGGTAGTATTGTTTACTACGTTAATTTGATTTGCTGTACCGTTGACTTGAGTTACAGTTCCGCTACCAGTACCGAGTATTTGCCATACGCCACCCTCATAAAACTCAAAAGCGGAAAGAGTAGTATTGTAACGAATCTGACCCGCGTTAGGGGCAATAGGTCTTTGTGACGTAGTTCCGTTCGGTACAGTAATACCGCCAGTACCAGGAAACACCGCATCATTAGCGAATGAAATTGTAGGATTACCACTAACTCCGTTGCCGCTGGCTACGTTAATCTGATTTGTGGTTCCAGCAATGCTCAGAGGACTGAGAGTGCTTCCGTTTGAAAATAATAAGCCAGTGCCACCGAGGTTAGCGAGGGAGTAGAGAAGCCCCGTAACGGCAAGTGTAGGGTTACCACTCACACCGTTACCGTTTGTTACTGAGAGTCCTGCTCCGCTAACTGAAAGCACTCGAGCAGCTACTGTGCCAGCCGCTGTTTTTGCAACTAAGCCGTAACCCGCGTTCTCAAGTGAACCAGATGTGCCATTCAGAAATAATGAATACTTACCTTGAGCACCGCCATCAGTGAACCCAAGACCAAGACCAGTTCCGATATAACGACTATTAGGCAGGGTCGGCTCATTGTTTACTGTCAGGAATGTTTGAGTTTGTGAAGGACTAGAAACTAATTGATTAACCGTCGCTTGAACAGTCTCACCATTTTGAACAATAGGTACTAATTCAGCACCAGTGATTGCTGATGAAGCTGTTGGTAGCTGACTGATTCGTATGTTTGCCATAATTAATCTTTACTAAGGTGCAAGGTTATCGAGGTTTCCATCAATATCATCCTCTGAGGTTTCAGGAGCAATACCCCATTCACCAGCAGTGCCTTGCGTTACGTTGTTTGGTGAATTTACGACGTTAGGATCCGTCGTAATAGCGTCATTATACTGTGCAACGTCAGCATCTGGGCGCGGAAACCGAATTGTGATTTTTTCAGGCTGACGTGCAGGTAGGCGATAAGGATCAAACTGGTCAGAACAACCATTTTGACACACTCTTAAAGCAGGAATATTGCCGTCAGGAATAATATCTGAATACGCACGCTTCATTTTGCAGCGATCGCATATTGCAATACTGAGCGTATTATTACCTAACGTATCAAGCCATTTAGGCATTTGAATCTTTCTTTTTAGCCCAAACCTGCCTTAACTTTTCTTTTTGCTCTTCTGACATTCGCCTACCTTTATGCGCTTCTGATATTTTACGTTTTGTTTCCGCGCTAAGTGTTTTACCTAAGTTTACTTCTCTCATCTTTTGAATTTGTTCAAAAGATTTAGGTTTTCCTGACAGTGCTAATTTTATTTTAGCTTTATGTTCTTCAGTTTTAAGAACACCTTTACCAGCTAGGCTCATTTTTAAACGAGTTTCATCTGAAAAAGAAGTTTTTCTTCTGTTAACCCATGCTTTTTTCATTTTATTACTAATCGCTTCATCTATAGCGACCATTGGCCATGCTGAACGATTGTAACAAGTTTCTTTTTCTTTAAGTAGTTGAATGATAATCTGGCGTTCTAACTTAGCGCAATCATTCAAAAAACCTTTAGCGATTATTTGGCGAGTAAAGTCCTGAGGTTTTTCTTTGTATTCTTTAAGCATAGGTTCAGACGAGCAAATATACCCATCATTTTCAAAACCTTTATGAACCCCTACATATACTTTAGAGGTTTTATGGTCTGACCAAGAATATACAAAAGAATCCATATTTATTTTGTGTAATAACTTATATTCGGGCTAAAGTAAACAGGACTTTTATCTCTATTTTCATTTTGCGCCATCAATAAATGTTTTTCATATTGTTGTTCAAGGTAAATTATACGCTGTGGATCTACTTGAGGCAATTCTTGAGCCATTTGCCATGCTAATCCATTTTGAATTGCAAACAGCATGTATTGCGGAATCTCAATTTCACCATTCAAATCACCTACGTCTTGAATATAGCGATTAAGCCAGAGTTCAATCTGAGGTTGAATGGAGTTAGGTACTGGCCAGACTTCCATGTTAGGTTGGTTAATAGTTCTATTAAACCAATATTGCAGTGGGCGTAACGCTTGAAATTGACGATTAGGCAGGTTTGAGTAATCATCCCTGTTCATACGTGCCATTGGGATTGCCACAGGCATTGTACCGAATTGAACTTGACGCATGCCCATGTCAATACCAGCAACCTGCTGAATTCTCCAATACGGCAGCGTAGCCGTAGCTTCTAAATCATAATAGAGCCATTGACCAGAAACCCAATTTACAGCTCCAGGAGCTTCAATAGTTTCCCATGTAACTCCGTCGCTTGAGGCTTGAATCTCAATAGTTACTGAACCAGTTACCGCAGAGAGAATACCAACAGTGTTAATATAAAGCGGATTACCAGAGCCGCCATTAATACCAATAGCGCCAGTGTTATTGGTGAGTTGGCAGACGTTTTGTCCTGTACCGTCAAATGCATTAGCAGTAACGCCAGATGTACTATATGAGCCAGTAGTGATATTGCTAGTTGTACGATAGTTAGCGTTCAATACGTCAACAGTACCGAGGGGTAAATAGTAATAAGTTTGATCAGGAATCAAACCAATGACCACTTTGTTAATCGCCCAGTAGTTAATACCCCAGTTAGCGAGGCTAGACAAGAGGTAATATAAACTAGTCTTTGCAGCGCTAACTTGTTCTACTGTGAGTTCCTCAGCCAACTTACCCGCGCGACGAGCACCATGATCAATCAGATCTTGAACTGATACGACTGTTTGACTTACAGTTCCAGAAGTGGACATTTACCACCCCGCAATCTTCTTGACTTTTCCGCCAGTCTTTTTAGCAAGTATTTTATTCGCCTTAGCATCAATTTTAGCTTCACTTGATTTAGACAATTTTCTAGCTTTAACTTCTTGACTTGCTCTAGCTTTTGCATTACCCGCATGAGCGCGATCAGGCATTGGATATTTACGCTCTCCTGGTAAACCAAATTCAGATTTAGGCAATGATTTACGAGTTTTTGTAGTTAATACTCCGCCCGTCTTTTTCGCTGCACGTTTCTCTGAGTAAGCAATTGCCACTGCTTGTTTCTGCGGTTTACCCGCTTTAATTTCAGTAGCAACATTCTTACCAAATGCAACTTTAGATTTTGATTTGATTAATGGCATGATTATGGAGTTACGTTAGCAGCTACATCAGATTGAATTAAGTAACCTTCTACACCGAGGTTGATTGCAGCAGTACTTGCGCTAGTTACAAATAAAAACTGAAGGTCAGTCTTACCTGAGAACTTACGAGGCATAACCCTATCAACATTGTAAGCAGTTACAAACGGAGCATTCTGACTAACGATATTTACGCCGTTAAAAGTGCTCAAATTTTGGTAAGTGATATAGTTAGCATTATTACCGTTAAATGACGAATTGGCGCTTACACGCTCTAAATAAAAGTCAAATCCGTTAGGTACGGTATAAATAGACATCAAGCTACGACCGAATCCTACGTTAATTTGAGCGTAAGTGGTTCCGCTATTCTTTGCAGTAACGATACCAGTCGCATTACCAGAAGTAGTAATTAACGCATTAATACGTAAATACAAACCTGTTGTAGTAGAAGTTCCAGACGCATTCAATGTCACTATTTCAGACAATGAATTGTAATTTGCATCAAGACCTTGAATTAGAATCTTAACACCTGCATCCGTAGCGCCAGCGGCACTAGCTATGGTCATTGCCGCAGCAGAGCTAGAAAAAGTATATGCGGTAGCATTTTCCCAAAGAGGAATCTTTGTAGTGGTAACGGATGATTGATATCCGTAAATGTTTACAGTGCTGTGACCATAAATCTGACCACGAGCAACTTGTACGTTAAACGGCTCATACGCACCTTTAACGGTTGCTGACGAAACTGTTGCAGTCATATCTCATTCTCCAAAATTTAAGAAGGCGGGGGCGAACCCCCGCGCAATCTTAGTAATTACACTTCTTAGCTTTACCACCAGTAGCCTTATGAGCCTTGCCACCGTGCGCCATGTGTTCCTTGTGGGAAACATGTCCACCGTGGGCGTGGTGTTTAGCGGCATGTTCATGCATGGATTTGTGTCCAGCATGTTCGTGTTTGCTTTTGGAGTGATGAGCAACATGTCCACCGTGTTTATAACCCGCTGGACCTTCTTTGATAGAACCTGTGCCTGATTTCTTTGTAGGTATTTTGGATCCATCATTGATCTTAGAAATATACTCTTTAGCAGTAGCCAAGCCACCTTTAGCAAATTTCTTCAAAGCGCCACCGTGCCTGTAACCTTTGCCTTCAAGACCTTCAGTTTTGGTATTAAAAGACTTAACCTGCTTCGCTTGATGCACTTTGTCTTTGATATCAATCTTTGGCTTCAAAGTTGTTTTGGTTTCAAAACGGTCAATAGCCGCGCCACCGTCTTTCATTTTACCGCCTGAGCACATAGCTTTGTGGTGCTCATGCATCTTTTTATGATGCGCAGAACCACCTTCTTTGTGCTTAGCAGCGTGGTGCTTAGCCATAGCTTTGTGATGCTCATGTGAACCAACAGGATGACCAGATACATGATGAACCTTACCGCCTTTTTTGTATCCAGGACCTTCTACACCTTCGGTCATACGCTTAGAATCACGACGAGTAGCTTCAATCCCACCAGCTAGACCGCCCATTACGTTCGGACCAGCCTTTGGAGCGCGACCACCAGCTTTTAAACCATGATGAGCTTTAGAAGCCTTTTCATGTTCATGATGCTTGAGTTCTTTTTCAACGCGCTTGATTTCAGCTTCTTCGTTACGAATATGACCGCCTTTGGCATGCTTTTTAGCATGACCACCGCGCTTCATACCGTCGCCAACTTCATCAACTGAAGGCTCGGTTGTGAACATTTTTGGTTCACGGATAAATTTACTAGTTGCCATGGTGTTTTATCTCCTATTAGGCTTGGTTTACACCGAGTGCACCGAGGCGAGTAGCGTTTGGACCAACCGCAATCGCAGGTACAGCCAATGAACATACTAAACGACGAACACCGTTAGTCGCGCTTGAAGGAGTGTAAGTTCCACGAACGTCACCAGTAGTCGAAGTAGCTGGGTTAGTCATATCAGCAACAGTTGCAGTTCCAGTATCTTCAGCTAATGCGCTAGCCCAACCTGCGCTGATGATGTAACCAACGTCAGTAAAGCGAATAGGGCAACCGAGTACATCAGTAGTACCTACTGACACAGCAACGGTAGTACCAGCGCTAACGGAGATAGAAGAAATCTGATAGAATGCTTTTTTACCAGGAGTGGTTGTAGAAGCAACAGTGCCAGACGCGATAACTTCAGTCATAGCTTGACCATAGTAGTCATAACCAGACACGGTGAAGTTTGCACTAGCTGGGCTACCTGAACCAGTAGTTACGCTTACGGCACGTGGGCAATCCAATTGGATTACAGTTGTACCGTCAGTACGTACTACAGATTGAGTGCTTGTACCAGCTGCTAAAGTAGCAGAACCAGCGGCAGCATAAATAACAGCTGCAGAAATGTTTGCAACTTGTTTAGCTTCAGGAATAACGTCCCAGATATAAATACGACCGAGAGGACCAACGCCGAGGGACATTGGAGCTGGATCGCCAAGCAGGTAGTTACCAGAAGCAGTTACAGTAATAGAACCAGTAGCAGATGAAGAAGCACTCAAATTGTAAGTGCCAGTTGTACCTGAACCAGTCGCGAAAGAGGTAATATAAGAACCAGAAGTAATACCAGTACCAGTAACATATTGACCAACGGTCAATGGGTCACCAGATTGCAACGCGGTTACAGTCAACACTGTACCAGTTACAGAACCAGTAACTACAGAAGCGGTTGCATTTTTTGCAGTGCCCATAAAGGTGGGCGCGGAACCTAGAAATAGGTCATCACTAAATTGTGGCATGTGTCTTTCTCCTTGAAAAGCTTAGACATATTACATTAAGAAAAAGGGGCTAGGCTTTTGACCCAGCCCCTGTATTACATTAGACTCCAGGTGTGCCGTACATAGCACGTGGGTCTGTCCAGCTTGGCCAATAACGCTCGGTTGCCTTGTAACGCATGGAGTCGGTTTCGAAATCGCCTTCCATGGTTTTCTCAAGAGCACGACGCATCATCAACTTCATACCTTCTGGGGCATCAGTTTGAACCCACCAGTTAGTCGCAGAAGTCAAACGGCTAATTACTGAAGCACCTTCTGGCAACAATCCAATTGATTTGATTGGGTTGATGTCATTGTTTGCTGTACCAGTACGTAGCACTGACTTCAACAACACTTCGGCTTGGAACACGTTGCCAGGAGCCACAACCAATTTCAATGGTTGTAGGCGGATCTTCTTACCGTTGTTGTCAACGGCTTGACGAACCTGAATCAACATTTGCTCAAGTGAAGTCTGGGACAAGTTAGCAGCAGTACCTAGCAAGTTGCTAAATGTGCCGTTAACGATTGGGTGAGCAGAAGAACTCAATGCAACGCCGTCACCACCAGTGTATGAACTATTGAACGCGCGGTTCAAAATGTTCGCACAGAGGAGTTCCTTAGTTTCAACGAGTGACTGGGCTAAGTGCTTAGCATATACTTGACCAATACGGATGTGGTCTCCGTCTTCAACTAAAACCTTAGTCAAAGCGAATGCCAAACCAAATACTTGGTAAACATAGCGTTGCAAGAATAACACACCACCTTGTTGATAGGTTACTGGGCTGCCATCAGGTAACTGAGGAGCTGCACCAAAACCGTACAATACTGGTTCTTCGTGGTAGTTACGTGGAATGCCTGCTTGTTCACGGAAAACTGTGGACCATTCATCGGCACGTTGATCATAAACTCCGTCAAATGCTTCGTTGAGGATTGGCTCAACTATTGAACGGAAGTCCGTACTGCGCATCGGGGCTGCCATAGTTCAGTCCTCCTTTAGATAGCGTTAGAAACAGCGATAAACTGAGGTTTAGAGATTTGTATACGAACGATTGTATACGCATCACCCCAAGCATTATCAACATAGGGAGCCAAATCAACAACACGCATTTGGCCATTGTTACCTGAGCCTACTGCAGAAGCAGAGCCAAGGGTACATTGGGACAAACCAGTAGTTGTAGAACCAGCGGTGAGATTGGTAAAGTTATACTCATTACCAACTGAGGTCTGAGCCATAGAGCCATCAGCTTGAATTTCATAAACGATTTGTTGGTCGTTGTAGAAGTAAGCGATGATGCTACCTGCAATAGCGGTAGTGCTTGCTGGCCAATAGTTAGAAACACGACGGCGACCAGTTGTATCTGTCCACTCAACACCTTGGAATGAACCAGAGAATGCTTCGGTAGAAGTTACAGGCTGAATAACACCATTGTTTGCGTAATACTCGACGGGTTGACCCTTCAAAATGTTTGAAGCGTAGCCCGATGGGATACCATTTGCTAATGCCTGTGCACGTTCCAAGCCTGTTGGAAAGAATGCAGGGCGCAAGCCAAATGGAGCGGAAATAGCTGACATAGTTTGCTCCTTAAAGCGGTTAATAGGATTTTGGTTTTTAGCTTTGTTCAAAGCCGACTTGGCAAAATCACATTTAGCGCGATTTTAAGGGTGCCTCTACTTCTAATTTAGACTAAGCTGCGTGAAGCAACTTGAATTTGAAAGAATTATAGCTCAATTTTGGAATAGTTAAAATTTTATTTTTAACTACCCCAAAATCTACTCAATTACTCAAATAATGGAGCTTGACGGCTGAGGTCAAATTCCATACCATCTCCTTCAATTTGACCAAGGCGTTTTCCGTTGGAATCCTTAGCGTTGAGGAGTTGTTCCTGTTGAACTTTGATCTTTGTTTGCTCATCCATTGGGGCATCATGGTGCATTTCACGCATAATGTCTTGATAAACCTCAAGAGGAATCTTATAAGCAAGCATTTCATTAACAGCGATAAAGCCTTCATGCTCACCAGACTTGATTTTCAAATGATCGTAACCTGAAGGCAAGTCATCCAGAGTAACTGGAGTGTAACCCATTCTCAAACGCTTATGAATTGGGTCATACTGGTTAGTAGTTGAAAGCCAGCATGTGTGAAATCCAGGAATCTCAGGGAGCGTCGGTAACGCTTCTTGAAACCACTCAGAACGGAACATACGGCGACGTTCTTCTGAAGATGCCATAGAATCAGCAGGGTTAGCACGTGTATCATCACCACCGCGACTCTCACGACCTGCGGTTGTATTCTTTTTTAAACGATTGTCAGTCATAATTAACCTCTATTCTTTTGTTGACGGTCATAATCAGCAAAACGCTTGATCATTTTTTGGCGAGCCTCAGGATTATCCCAAGCACCTGCCTCTTTCATTGCTGCAACACGCTCTGGACTAATCCTGAATTCATTGGATTTTGTAGTCGCAGTAGACTCCCTGCCTGAACTAGTCATTACTGAACGTGGACGTGCAGTTTGCTTTGCAGCTTGACTTTGTTTAGGAACGTAACGAGCCATACGGTCACTTAATTCATCCCAGTAATCTTCAGTTGAAGGGTCATATCCTTCATCTGTCAATTTTTTGTCAATGATTTGAGCCATTTGGGATTCTTCGTTATTACCGTGTGGGTCGTACCATGGATTATCTTCCATCCAATCAGCTGCCATTTTTTGCACCATAGGGTCAGGTACTTGAATGTTCTGCTGCTGGGGTTGAGTCATCTGACGAGTAGCATTTGCCTTTACGTTTTCTAGGGATTCTAGTTTGCGCTTGGCTTCATACCACAGTTCTTGAGCACGTGTTACGCCTTGACCGTCATTTTGACCGACTGCCTCGGTAAGTTTCATTTTTGCGTACTCTACTTGAACTCCTGCGTCATCAATCGCTTTATCAATCCGCGCTAATTCTGCTCCTGAAGTCTTCTTTTCAACAGCCGCAAGGCGATTGGCGAGGGCTTCATTCTGCTTTTTTAGTGCATTAATCAGAGAGCTGGATTCTTTTGCTTTTTCCCTGTGAAGTTGCTTCTTTAGACGACGTTCTTCCCGACGGGCTTCACGAATTTTCTCTCGTTCTTCAGCATCGGCAGAATTATCGCCATCATTAGCGTCATCATTTTGATGATCATCCGCTTTTACGTCTTGCGGATTGTCTTCTCCTTCAGGTAGCAATACCGCTGCGCCACCGTCTTGTAATTCTTCTACCGCTAATTGCGCTTCCATCTTATCAGTTGGATTCATACTAGTTTTCCTTTCAAAACTTAAATGAAGGCTTTGATAGCTCGGGGATCTCCCGTTATCTTGCCGATTAGTTCATGATCATTAAAGAACGTAAACAGTGCTTTACCCTTTAGACCATTTTCATCCGTGTAGTCTACTTCCCATCTGTCCCCGCCCCACTTAATAACACGGACATAATCACCGACTTCGCACCATGCACCTTCTGGCCAGTCTTCATTACTGTCGCGTTTTTTAAATGCGATTGGTCCCACGGCTAATACCTTGCCGACTTGGGTGTTCCACTTTTCAGTTTCTTTGGTTTCTTCAGGCAGGAGGATTCCAGCACTGGACATTTTCTCTTTGACGGCGCGTAATTGAACTAATATACGTGCCCCTAGAGGTTTGATCATGGGATCAACTTGAGGGAATGCTTCATCTAACGTCTGCTCTACATCAAAAGTCATGCGACTCTCCTATTAAAAGCGCCATACGGCGCGGGTTGTACTACAAATCCTTTTCTGATTCTTGCATTAGTTGATCGATCATAATCAAGACTTCACCAAGTCCCATATTCTGACCAACTAAACGATGATAGCTTTCTATATTGATTGCTCCACCATCAGCAAGAGAAAGGGCGATTTCAAGTCGCCGATTCTTTATCAAGCCGATTAAGTCTCCGATATTAACGCCCACGTGCTGCGCCGCCTTTTTTCATTGTAGCGATGCGCGGCTTACCCGTCAACATGTTTGGTTTGAGCGGGCTACCTTTAGCTGGCAGGTTTGCCACTTTAGATTCAGCTACCGCGCCACCATTAGCGTACTTCTTTACTTTACCGCCTTTTTTCATTACGTTACCTTCGGTAACTCCCATTGCCATTTTCTTATGGGCGTTGATTGCTTCAGACATTTGATTCTCCTTGAGGTTGTTGAGTTACTGCTTGCTGTTGGATTGCTGCTTGTTGAGCTTGTTGCTCTGCCTGCTGCATAGCTTGCAGGTGTTCTTGATTCGCTAATTGGGCTTCATGCGCACGTTCGGCTTCGGCTTGCTTAGCTTCGAATTGTTTTTCAATAGTCATTGTCGCTGCGTCGTTAGTTAGCTTAGCAGTTTCAATTTGCTGAGTGCTTACGATGCTAGCTTCCTTCTCTTGAGCGTCTTGATTCTGCTTTTGCGCTTTCAATTCTAAATCAGCTTTGTCGTAAGCAGCCTTGCGTTGAGTTTCCGCCATTGCTGCATCGCCCATAACCTTGACCTGCGCCATGACGTTCGGGTCGGTAGGCATTTGAGGTTGCTGTTGTAAGCCTTTGAGCATCTGAAGCATCTGTTGAATACCATTAGCTACGTCCGAAAGCTGCTGTTTAGAGTCTGCATGAACGTGCTCAGTAGAAGCCGCGAGTAGTTTCTGCGCCTCAGCCATGATTGGTTGCACTTTGAGAACGTCAAAATGCTTACCGAGTGCCGCGCTAGTGTAACCATCGCACTGCTTGAGGTACCAGAGAGTTAAATGCTGCTTCAAATGTTCAAGACATGCAGGGATGAACGTAGGTGCGACAATCGGGTTAGAACCAAAGATTGGGTCTTGAGCGTAATTCAAATGAGACAGGAAGTGAGCGATGTGATCCTGCGCGGGGAATGCGCCGACAGGCTTACCGAGCGTCATAGATACGTTCTCCAACGCTGGGTTCATATCTTCTACTTCATGTGGATCTGGCAGTACGCCGTTGACGTCAGGAATCTTGATCTGTTTGAGGATGCGCTTCTCAACTTCTAAGCGATTGTACAGGTCAGGATTAGACTGAGCACGAGCTGCGAGGGTTTGAATCTGCGCATAGCGTTGTGACTCAGCAAAAATATGCGGGTCAGAAACAGGAATGATATCCGTGTTACGCTCAAAATCATCTTTAGTGACTCCGAGTTCTTGAGCCATGTCATTCTTGGAATACTCATCCATGTACCAGCGGTTAAGACGAGCGAGTATCATCAAAACTTTTTTCTGTGATTCGTGCAGTCTAGCATGTACCGAGCTAAACACTACTGAACCTTGCTCAATCAGGGCTTGGGCAGTACCGACAGGCATAGTATTACTTGCGTCAGCAATTTTTTCTTCACTCGTGGAGACTACACCTTTTGCAGCGGCATCTAACCAACCCAATAATTGGAACAAAACAGGACTAGGTTGATTGAAAGGCACAGGCATTGCAATCTTACGAATGTCATCTACTCCTGGAGCACCTTCAATCTCAGAAACCTGAGTAGGCTCTATGGTCGTTGATTGACCTGAGATTTTTGCTCCCTTGAGTTTGAGCATTGTGGGGGCGGTGTTAATGTGCGCGGAGTCGAGCAGAGCGCGTAATGCACCAGTAAGAGCAGCAGATAACCCACCAATAAGATGAGGTAAGCCAATAGCATAAGCACCACGCCAAGGTATGAATTTAAACTCAATAATCCAGTCCAGCTTACTGAGGGTATCATCACCATCCTCCCAATTTCGATAGAGTCCAACTACAGTACGCTCGTTCTCATCAATCATCATGATGTACGGAGCACGTTCACCTTTAGAGAAGTCATCAGCTTCTAATTCTAACCATGTCGCAATATGGTAAACACGACGGATACCGTCAATGTTGTCAGCTTGAGACTTACGACCTTCAATCTTATTGTTTGCTTTTTCAGCTTTGCTTTCTTCTGGCTCTTGAGAGGCACGGAAGATGTCTGTGTCAATGTAAAGACCAGATGAAACACGTAACTCATATTCCTCTTGAGTTATGTCTTGCACCTCGGTTACGCGTTGGGCAGTGTAAAAGTTACCAGCGGCGAACGGAAGATAAATATTATCAATCGGGACGAACTCAGCGCGTGGGCGTTTCTGCTGCGCATCATGCCACATCTTGAGGTACTGACTACCCCCGAGTGGGAGTTGTGAGGTTAATTGTTCTTCCTCATCTCTAAACTCAGGAATCTGCTCAGTAAGTTGCCAATTCATATAATCACGCTTACGCTCTGCTTTAGAGACTTTTTGCTCGCTAGCTTCGCCAATAATCTTTGTACGTACTGGTCCGTCAGGTGGGAATAATTCCTTAATCGCCCGAGCCGAGAAGTCAACACAGGACTCCGCCATGACTGGGTGAACGACCTTACTAGCACCTTGAAACTGAGCACCACCAGGAGCATCATGCCCTAAGCCTGTTCTACGCAAGCCTTCTTCATACTGTTTGTCTCTGTCCTCGCGAGCTTCTTTATCTTTCTCGATTAAGTCAAGATACTTTAATCCTAAGCTCGCAGTGTCCCATGAGTCAAGAGTGTCTGCTAGGTTCTCATAGAAGTCTGGGGACTCATCTGGTCCTTTAGTAGTCAAGCGTACAATAGCTGAGCCGTCTTCCTGCTCTTCTACCTCGGACTCTTCTTCTGGAATGTCAAATATAGAATCCTCATCATCTTGAGAAGCAGGCTCACCGTTTAAAGGGGCGATGTGGCGATCGTATTCTTGTTCGATTGGCATTTCAGGCATTATTTATTCCTAAGTATTGTGAGGCGCATTTCGTCTATTGACGGAATTTTAACTGATCCACCGTTTTTGTAAACTGGATTTTTTGCGCTAATTTCATTTTTGAGTAGCCCGTCACCTCCAAAGCCGCCCCCGCCGCCTCCTGCTCCACTGCCGACTCTAGCAGGGTTACTTCTGAAGGTTGCAGGGTTTTCAGTTTGAAAAGCATGCTGTCTTAATTGTTCACGATTCATATCAACTTTGGGTTGACGCATTGGGTCTTGCTTATTTAAAAACTCTTGAACGCGAATTTCTTCATTTGTAGGAGCAACGTATTCAGGTTTAGGTTCTAATGATTCATTATATCTGTCTTGATATGACATGTGATCTCCCCAATGTTCAGGCACAGGATTTAATCGTGCGTTGTGAAGATAATCAGCTTGATTTTTTGTGATGCGATTTTCATCTAAACCTTTTTGAATGTCTTCAGGATAAATTGGGTCAGGAGTTCCACCTTCAGCAAACTTTTGAATGCGTCCACCGTTCTTATGACCTTCTGGCGGTAGCCTACCTTGATCCCGCATGCGTTGTTGCAGTGTGCGTGGCTCATTAGCTTTACGCTCTGCCTCGTTAGCTCGGCTCTTCTCGAATAACTCATTGCGCATTTGCTCAGGAGTTTTTGCGAATGGCTTTTCTGGGCGCGTCATGATGTGTTTGATTTCTTCATCAGAGGCAAACCGCTTTAACTCACCTGAATTCAGAGCTTTAACAATTTTTGGGTCTAAATTCTCAGGACGTATTACGCCATTTTTAAGGTCAATGACGCCGATGTTGTCTAAGTCATTAGCGCTATAAACTTTATCTGCTTCTTTATTGAGCCAGTCTTTGATGTAGGTGCGATATTTATCGGAGACTGCTTTGTTGCCTTTACCTTTAATCTGCTCGATGTTGAGCATGGGGTTATTCTTGAAGTACTTCTCACCTTCTTGAATCTGTACGCCAGTGTAATGATGAAGCCAACCCATAGAGTCTTTTGGGTAACCTGCTTTGACTGTTTCGTCATGAGCCTTTTTATCAATCTGCGCTTTGACGTCATCAGGAATCAACGCAGGATTGTACGTCTGCCGACTCGGAGTCGCTTCTACAGTGGCATGTGCCCCGCCTTTCTCATCACGTAGTGAGAAGATGCGGGACTCACCCGATGCCACGGAGTCAGTATAACCTCCGACGCAGTGACCCATTTGTTCACCTTCATTTTTGAGAGCCTTGTCTAGCTTATTACGTGCTAAATTTGAGTTATATTTATATATAAGATTTTCTGGCGTTTTAGCGTATGGTGAGTGCATTATCTCAGTACCATCTTGGGTTCCAATTCCAAGTAACCCATCTCCAGCGTCAATTACTTTTAATCCGTGGGGTAATTCTAAAGGAGCATCTGGCATCTTGAGTTCATGAATGTTATATCCGTTACCACTTTCATGTACAATTGGGAAGTCTTTGAGACTATCCTTTGCAGCCTTGGACATTTGGTCTGCTCGCCACTTATTGATCTTTGCTACATGCTTGACGGCATGCGGCACGGTCATCTTGTCAAGTGTTTCGGGCTTCAAGCGTAAATGCTCAGGTAGGTCAGAGTTGTGACTGATTGAATTCTTAAGTTCATCGGTCAAGTGCTCAAACCCGAGGCGACGGGAATTAGTATTCAATTCATGCACGATGGCATCAGGATTACGAGCTGCAAGCTCTCCGAGGTCACTGCTATAATTATTTTTACCAGGAGTTATGAATTGCGCGGGAGTATTGTTGATTGCTTGATCAGCTCGGTTCTCCCAGTCTTTTGCCTCGGGCGATTTTGCGAATCCTGACTCAGGCATACCCGCCTTTTGTCTTTGCTCTTTGAGCCAGAAGATCGGTTCAAAATCTTGAGTGCCAATGTCAGGTATGTGGCTGATGCCTTGTTCATGTAGTGCCAGAACTGGATCAGTCGGTGTCCCCATCTCATTACGAGTGTAGTTCTTAAGTTTTGTGTCTACCCACTTGTTGATTGCAATCTCATTCATGACTTCTTTGACCTGCTCAGGTGAGTAACCGACTTTTTCAAGTTCAGCAATGTGCTCGGCTACCTTCGCTGGATTGGTGTTGTCACGAATGAAATCAAACTTACTACTTCCGGCGTTTTGAATAGGATATTTTAGGGCGTCAAGACGATTGACTGAGTTCTGCGCCCAGTTACCGCCTTTGTTCTTGACGGCAGACATGATCTGCGGATTTACGAGGTCAGCGGGAACTCCTGGGATCAAACTTTGACCCGCCATAATACGCTCACCAGCAGCATTGCCGAGCATGCGACCAGCGGGCGCGAGGGCAGGCACGCCCATCGCCGCGATTGAAACAGGCTCGCCAGATTCATAACCTCGGTTATACGCCATACCCGCAGGAGTAAATAAGGAGTTCGGGTTCTGAGCGGGCAAGCCAGTAGCGGAAGCTGCAAAACCTGTTTGCTCCGGTAATGGGTTCTTACCCGTTAGCATCTCTGTGAATGCGGCGGGATTTGTCAACAGGCGTTGCGCTTGAGCGGGAAGGTTAGCGAGGTAATTAGCAGCCTCATCAAGAGTCGGTAATGAATCCAAAACCGAAGGGCTGGGCGCGGGAGTAGGGTAACTGGTTTGATACTGAGGAGAAGCTACTTGAGTAGCGTATTGCATCTCATCAACGCTAGGGGCTTGAGTACCCAATCCGCTTTGACCACCTAGCAAGCCAGCCTGCTGCATGGCTGCGAGCTGGGCGCCAGTTATGCCTGTGACGTTTACTGATGAGGACGGATCATTATCCATGAGATTGACCTAAAGGGATTTCTGCAAATTATAGCTCATCAAACGGCATACGGGTTGATTCTGCGCGGTTGGGTCTCATCAACGTACATATCTGAGTTGTCAGGTACGTAGTCAGTAGTGAGGAAGCCCGCATCCCTCAAGTAGCGCAGAGCCTGCGACGTAGCGTCAACGAGGTCATCATGCCTTACCTCTGGGAATGCGCAGAGTTGATTGACGAGTGGATCACACCAAGTCCTATGCACCTTCGCCTTTGTTTCACTCTCGGGCAGGTAGACCAATCCACGAGCAATGATTGGCGAGACGATGTTGAGTCGCTGAGTCTTGTCGGCATGTCCAGGATTGTAAGCACGGACGGGCAGCCCAGCGCGTTGTAAGTCTTGAATGAGTGAGATGCCTGCGGACTTGTCCTCGATCAAAACTAGATCCACCTTCTTCCCGTTACCCCACTCGTCGTCATCTCCGTAGATTGAGCCGTACTCCTCAACGACTCTCGGTCTCAAGTCGGGATACTGCATGTGCTCGGTCCAGCAATCAATGACCATGGCGGACATCGGCTTATCTGGGCTGGGCTTAAAGATGCCGAGTACTACGCAGGCAGTCGGGTCGTTCGCGGTCTTGTCGCTCGTTGCGCAGTCGTAGCTTTGCACCACGTACTGAAACTGAGGCAATGGGCGGTCAGCTGGCCAGAGTTTGAACCACTGACGTTTGATGATGCCTGACTCCTCAGGGTCAATCAACTCGGCGTATAGCTCTTGACGCCCAAGGGTTGTTCCTTCGTATTGGAGGATCTGCTTCTTGAACGTCGGGGCGAGGTTATCGATGTTGTCATACGTAGAGGCTGACACGTAAGCAACGTCATCACCGTCACGCGCGACGAGGTCAACGATCAATGGCTTTGGCTTTGGAGTAGTCGTGCAGATCAACTTAGGATGTTGTCCTAGGCGCATACCGAACTGAATCATGTCCCATGACTCGTCAAGGTAGTCCCATGCTGCTAACTCGTCCAGCCATCCGTGATGAAACTGCGGACCACGGAAGCGTCCAGGCTCACTGGCGGGAATACCTTTGATGAGCGAGCCGTTGATGAGGGTCAACTCGTTGAGCGATGACTTATAACCGTTGGGCGCGATGATCTCATGCGGTATGACGTTCAGGATTCCCGACTCACCCTCAAAGCACGTATCCCTAACGTCGGCAGACGTGGGCGCGGAGACGAGGTAACGAATGTTCGGCTGATCCCATGCTGTCCACCAGCACTCCTCAGCTGCGGTTCGGGTCTTCCCTGCGCCGCGCCCCGCGAGTAGCAACCAGATTGACCACCAATCCCCTGCGGGTTCTATTTGATGGTTACCTGCCACAGCGAGCCACTGCATCCGTTTGAGCATCGCTGCTCTGTGCGGTGCGGGCAGGGCATCTAGCGGGTTGGGTTTTGACAACTCCCGCTTTACAATCTCAGCAATGTTCATCCTATGCCGTGGAACTTCTCAATCTTACGTACGAACTCCAGAACCTTTACCGCGTTGTAGTCTCCGTCAATCGTTGAGAGCGGTATGCCGAACAGTTCTTGAATATCAGCAAAGGACATCGGACGCATCGGGTCTCGGGCGCGTTCAGGCTTTACGCAGTGGCAAAACGGAAGCGTCACTCCCGTCATCAAACCTTGAATGGGGATTAAACCCCCGCAGTTAGTACATGTGCTCATGATATTCCGTGGAACCGCTCAACAGCGCGGATTGCAGCAAAAGTCAATCCCTGATTCGCGGCAATCAATTCTTCTGCCTCAGTGAACGACATTGGCTTAGTCTTGATTGTCTTTTCTTCTTTCAAATCATGCATGAACGCCAACCCACGCTCAAGCGCGGCGATGTCCTCTATCAATTTGTTCTTCGGCATAGTGTTAAATCCGTCAACTGAAGCATTCTGCATCGGGACAAACCCATCTGGGTGATAATTATCATTGCTCAATTGTCTGCCTCTTTCTGTTTAGCCTCGAGGATTTTTGCCATAAGCTCTTTAGCGAATGTACCTGCTTGTTCTACTTGAATTGGGTCTCCGTCAGGACCGCTCATCTCAATACTTTGAGTCGGCGTTCCGTCTAGGCGGGAGGCTAGCTCCTTGATTGCAGCCATGTCTCCTTCCTCCGCTAATTTGAACAAAGCCTCAGCAATGCGTTCTAATTTCTTAGGATCTTGAACTAGCTTCCTCCGCAGGAGCGCTACAAAAGCTCCCCTTTTTACGCCGTTTTCATTGCCCTTCATACTCTCTGCAATCTTTTGATTTTTCGTAGCCATATACAGTTCCTACCCGATTGATTTCTGAGAATTATCCCTCATTTTTACGTAAAGGCAAAATTCGCTCAATAATGATCTGTTCATCCTTCATTTCTACCCGCGCTTTTCCCTCAGCAATGTCACGCAAAACACCAGTCGTCATCACCAGCATTATTACGGACTTCCTGACCTCAAACTGACACCATACCGCAAAAGCCGAGGCAGAAATTGCCCAAGCCAGTAGAAACAACTCAGCAATACTCAAACTAATTTCCATTATTTAATTCTCCAATTTAAAGTACTCGCCTGATCTCTAGAACAACAGGCAGGCAGGCGAGTTAGAACCCAACAGATACATGCCTCACCACTGGAACGCATGAATGCGATTCCAGGGGAGTTCCTGAATGGTAATTGCGCTGTGGTTTTTACTTCAGGTAAGTAAAACCCAAAAGTAGCAACAAAACTATAACCCATTAGGTTTAGAACTCGCCTGAAGCAGTTCAGGTAAGTGCAGGCAGGTTCAGGCAAGTTAAGTTTAATCATGGTAAGCCCAGTTACCAAGGGTTCTGACCAATCTGGCGTTTCTATGTATACCAAATTCCTTACATTGTTCAGGAGTCGGCACAATTCTTTCTACCATTCCGCGGTCAATCATGGTTAAAAATATATGTGGAATATTACTCTTGTCTCCCGCCACTTTTGAGTCTGTTATTTCCCCGTAAGTGCATCGTCCTAGGTCTTGAATCTGAGTGTTGATGAACTTGATTATTCGGCGAGCTGCATCGTCCGCTTTATTCTCAGCATTAACTACTTCGCGCTCCTTCTTACTGGAACTGACTAACTCAACTGAATAGTATGGAGATGACTCGTTAATATCCCCATAACGGTTCTTTGATTGCGTGGTGTGGTGGCGTAATACGGCTCGCACTTCCTGAATCGTCTCGCTGAATCTTTTCTTTTTTGTAGCGAGTATGCGTCCCTCAATATTCTCGTCTTCAAATATAAAGGCTGTACCCGTAGCGTTACCGCCCCAAGCCGACGCGCCCCTCGCACTCAATTCCTCTACCGCACTGGTCCTACTCAAAGTCTTTGATGTATGCCCACTAATCCAGACTGGCATATAGTTACGGTAAAAGAACTCATTGTTAATTACGCTCATCAGGCGGCTGGCTTCGCTATTGTCGTTTTCATTCTCAAGCACGAACGTAGCGGACGCAGTATCAAATACTGTAAGCGGTGGAATCTCCCGTCCGTCAATATTCACCGTAAAGTCTTTTGCGTATTCCGCAGTGAACTTAATTTCATCGTCATTCATACGGAAGGCAGGGATAATCTTTATCCAATACTCCCAATCATCGCGCCCCAACTTTGAATAATGTGAACGCATACCGTAACAAATGCGGTCGGCTTGCGCATGGTCTTCAGTAATGTAAAGAACGCGCCTACGATGTTTTACCGTCAATCCCGTTGGTTCGGTTAGGTGTGCTACTTGTAACGCGAGGGGGAGCAATAGGGATGATTTACCTTTACCTTCCGCACCCGCAATAAAGGTTACGCCTTCCCCAATAAATCCGTCAATAACCCAGTCAGGTTCAGGCAGGTAATCATAACTCAGCGGTACTGGTTTGAACTTCTCAAGAAATTGATCCTTCTTTTTATTTACTCCTAGTTCTTTTACTAGGTTTTCTCCTACCTCGGTTGATGAATATTCAGGATTCCTAGACGCATAATGATACAAAGTTCCGAGTGTTATCTCGCCACGAGAGTTAGCATACACGTCATTCCATTGATCCTCAATGTCTGCGTCACTCGCTACGGAATGCTTTGCACCTGATGAACGCTTAGACCATTCGTAAAATAATCTATAACCATCAGGTATGCGCGCAAGTGAGAAACATATCTGCAACCATTCATCACGAGGGCAATCTGGGTCAATAAAACGCAATGCGCGTTCAATATCTTCTAATTGCTCAGGTCCAATAATGAGTTGTCCCAGAGAACCTTTGCGCTCTGCGGATTCATCTGATATATCTTTGTCTATTTTTCTTTTGATGAACGGCTTCAGATCAACAATCTCACCGTCTTTAAACATGTTACCAGTGAAGGTAAAAAACTTAGCACGGGAGTAATATTCCCATCCTAACTCACCTGAACGATTCTTACCGCGGAAGTATTCACCGTAACCAATGGCATGCACCCCGTTGCCACTCGGACTCATTTCTACGTATCCTGGTAGGCTTTGCGCTAATGAATCATTCTTGTGCTCTGTAATATTGTCTAGGTCAATCCCTTGCCAGTATCCCTCACCATCTTTACCGAGCGCAAAACCAAGACCAGTAAAGTTACCTTCACCTAATATCTCTACTGCTTTGTCATAAGTTACTAGGCGTTCTAAATCATCAGGGGTGTCAAGAGTACCACGGCGGAATGTCCCGTCAGCATAATACGGAACTTTTCTGGACTTGTTGCTGTTACTTTTATCTTTCTCACTGCGCCAGAGTAACCATCGCCGAGCATGCCGCATCTTTTCAGGGACGATATCCTTGAAGCCATCATTACTTTTAATTTCCTCAGTATTGTAGTCACCGAGGTTAAATCCAAATCTGTTAGCCATTAATTGATCCGCTTTTGTTGTTCGTTTAACAATGAGTTCATTTTAGGTTCCTCACCAATAGCCGATTGGTTGCGTGGCCAAGCGGATGACTCGTGAAGGAGCTGGCGTATTGATGAGGAAGCTAAAATGAACTCAACCACGCACCTTGAATTATAGTTCATTTTACACGCCACGGGTTTCCCCTCACAAAATATCCCTTGCCTCCCTGAAGCAATCCGAGCTATAATTTCAACTGCTTCACCTTATAAACGCTTAAATAAAGGAAATACTATGACATTTGAATTGCCCGCTGCCGCCGTCTCTCCTTTGCAATCCGAGGGTCTCTCGCAGAAATACCAGATCATTCACACCACCGACGTAGTGGACATCATGACCGAGCATGACTTCATCGTTACGCAGGTACATTCGATGAAGCCTAGAGTCCGTGATCCCCGTGTTGTAGAACATTTTATTAGATTGCGGCACAAAGACTTTTCTCACGAAATTAACGGCACAATCCCTGAAGTGTTAGTAGTCAATTCTAACGATGGTTCAACTTCATTACGCATGGACGCTGCGCTGTTCCGCTTGATTTGCGGGAATGGTTTAATCGTCAAGTCAGCTGATATCTATAGGTCTCGGCTGCGCCATGTGGACGTGACTGAGCAGTCAGTTATTGAGGAGTCAAAGAAGGTTATCAACGCCGCAATAGAGGCAGCAAAACGTATTGAAAAGTTTCAAAAGAAAATACTAATGGGTTATGCAGTATATGAGTTTGCATGCGAGGCTAGTGAATTAGCCCTCAAAATTGTAGGTTCAAATATTAAACCAGGAGACCTATTAGTTTCTAGGCGAGATGAGGATTCAGGCGGTGCACTTTGGAACGTCCTGAACCGAGTTCAAGAGAACCTAGTCAAAGGCGGAATCACTTATCGCACTCGCAAGGGTCGGCAAATGACTTCACGAGGCATCACTGGAGCCACGCCGTTAATTCAAATGAACGAACGCTTATGGTCATTAGCGGAGGACTATCTATGAACGCAAATGAACTAGCTGATGAGTTGGATAGCATTTCTTATGATTGCTCTCTTGAAGAATGGAGGGCATCGCCTATAGGTAATGCCGCCACTATGCTACGCCAGCAACAAGCTGAAATAGAGGCGTTGAAAGAACCAAAGATACCCTTACTTGAGCAAGAAATTAAATTCATACTTGGTAATGGTCAATGCTGGCAAGGTGAAGATTGTAGTATGCCGAACCTAATGTACATTATTCGTGCAGTAGAGGTGGCACATGGAATAGGAGTTAAACAAAAATGAACATACAAAGATTAATAGAAACACACAACACCCATGAAGAACCACATGACTGGTCGGAACAAGCTAAAGAGGCGTTGGGGCAATTACAAAATGCTTTAGAACAAGAAACCACCATGCTACGTCAGCAACAAGCTGAAATAGAGGACTTAAAATACCAATTAAAAATTACAAGAATGGTTCTTAATAGGGAGCAAGAAAAATGATTACAGGCTTTATGAATCCTGTTGTTGCTGCGGCTCGCCTGCAAGCAACCCAAGCAAGTGCCTATAGGCTTTTTCAAAAGTTAGATGGAACAACAGTGTTGCAAGGTGCTTTTCTTTGGACTGAAGGCTCTAATGGTGGGCATGAATGGAAAGATATTCCAACAATTATTGAGGCACAAGAGAAATGAACAATGAACCAGTAGCGTGGATGTGTAAAGATGATGATGTTATTACAGATAAATTTAAGAAATCAGGTAAAGGTGGTGATTGTTCTGATTACAACATTCCACTCTACACCCATCCAGCAAAAGAACTACACCTATCACTTCAAAAAAGTAAAGAAACAGGTGAACTATTAGCCGTTACTTATACAGATGACGAGCATAGGATTGTGGAAGTGTTATGGAAAAAACCACCAGAAAAGGCACTAACAGATGAGGAAATAGGCGACTTTACACACCGCATGGTTTTGTGTTGTCAGGTTCACCCAAGTTCGGCAGACATCAATGTTCTTGGACTTAAGTTTATTGTTGAGGACATACTAAGAAAGGCACAAGAGAAATAATGGCTACGATAATTCCAGCAAAAGATGTCGGCAGAGTATTGCTTGATGCTATCAATGAAGCATTGGCAGAAATACCTGATGACAAAACAAAACAGGCGGTGTTAGAAGCATTTAGTAAGCAGATGTTTTATGGAAAGGCACAAGAGAAATGAACATAGTTTCTAAATGCCGATGTGGGGCTTTACTTGATGTAACTGCTAGCGACATCCCTGCAAGATTTTCATTTATAGAGTGGTTGAAACTACATGAAGAATGCCCACAAAAAATGTTTTCATCACATATTGCTTTTAAATATTTAATAAGAAAGGCACAAGAATGAACGCAAATGATACAAACAAACTAATTTCAAACATTCAATCCTTTGCTGACAGACTTAGGAATGACGATAGGTCATCCATCATGTTTGAAGCAGACTGGGATACTTTGATGGAATCCAAAACCATGCTACGCCAACAACAAGTTGAAATAGAATTTCTTAAAAAAGAAATACTCGCAAAGCATGAAGATTGGAAACATGAAGGACAGCAAGCCGCTAATGCAAAAGCTGAAAACGAAGCGTTGAAACTAGCTAAAAAAGTAATTCTCAGATACGCAGAACAAGATATTGCAAAATATAGGGCTGAAGTAGAGAAGTTGAAACAGCAAGTTGGTATATGGGAAAAAGAAGCCATGAACGCAAGAATTAAAATGTCTCTTTATCAAGCTGAAATAGAAGCGTTGAAAAAACAATTAGCCTTATGGAGATTGTCTAAATCATCTGAGGAGATTGAGCAATCAAACCCTACATCTGTGGGGGGTTTAGATGAACCAGTAGCGTGGATGCGTAAAGAAGATAAAGATACATTCTTTAGTGCTATTGACCACTCATTAAATAGTAAATGGATTCCGCTTTTTATTCATCCAGCAGACTTAACAGATGAGGAAATAGCAGAGGTTTATGAGAAATGCGAATGGGCTAGTGGATATGTTTACTGGAAAGAATTTGCTAGAGCAATACTAAGAAAGGCACAAGAGAAATGATTATTTTATTAGCAATAGCTCTATCCATATTCCTAGCTGGATTGTTTCATTACGGAGCAATCATCCATCAAAAAGATATGGAAAAAAGGAGAAGGAAATGAATGCAAATGAACTAGCTGATGAATTGGATAAATTAGAAATAGTTTGTAGACGCCCTTCCGAATTGATAGGAAACGAAACACATGAACAAGCGGCTTTAAGATGTAATCCAAATTTAACAATAAAAAAAGAAGCAGCCACCATGCTACGCCAGCAACAAGCTGAAATAGAAGAATTAAAAGCTAAAATGTCGCTCAATAGCTACGATGATGTTAAAAATGTCGCTAATCAGCTATTACAAGCTGAAATAGCAAAATTGAAAAAGCAATTAGCTTTATGGAGATTGTCTAAATCATCTAAAAAGATTGAACAAGTACCAACAAACCCTACACTTATGGGGGGTTTAGCTGAACCAGTAGCGTGGATAGATAAAAACACAGGCAAGCCAAGAATGGAAGGTTTTATTAAAACTGACTACGATATTCCACTCTACACCCATCCCAGCAAAGACTTAACAGATGAGGAAATAGAGGCGTTTGCTTACGCTTTTGAATTGTGGCAGATGAACAATCCTGACAAAGTATTAGAAGGCATTATTGATTTTGCTAAAGCAATACTAAAAAAGGCACAAGAGAAATGAATATTCAAATACAAATAGTCAAAGAACATAAAGATGGGTCAGCAGACGCATTAGTGCATTTTGACGCTGAAGGTCTAGGAGTATTAGTTGAGGCTGGAATTTTAG
>Ga0208743_1000066_pt1 | contig 51649 bp, 35 predicted proteins | sample CryBogCBH04Jul08_FD_184615 | JGI IMG/M metagenome (GOLD analysis project Ga0208743, IMG submission 184615) | Freshwater microbial communities from Crystal Bog, Wisconsin, USA - CBH04Jul08 (SPAdes) (version 2) | ecosystem: Environmental > Aquatic > Freshwater > Lake | place: Crystal Bog...
AGCTTCCTTCAAGATGCTGATAATCTGTTCTGTGCTGTAACGCTTGGTTTTCATGCGTGTAACCTCCTTGGTTGATTTTAATCATTTTTTCCACAACCAAGTGGTCCCGTTTTTCGGGCTCACGTCCAGGTCAATGAACTGATTGCTTATACCGGATATTTCAGTCAGAAAAATGTCGAGGCGTGTGAATCCGCAGGAATAAGCCCTGATAGCCGTATCGCGCGAAGAACATCATCAAAGTCTTGAAAATCGATTTAAAAAAACCAGAACCAGTGACTGAAACAACTGAGAGCGTCACCAAAATGCAGTATCGATTAAAAAGCAATACAAACAAGGCATTCTATGCTAAACGAAAGTGCACCGTAAGAACCGCTATTCGGAAGAATCAAATCGGTTCTTGGGTACCGACAGTTTTTACGAAGAGGCCTTGAAAACGCCGACGCAGAATGGACACTGGTAAGCCTTGCCTGGAATCTGAAGCGTATGCACGTTTTGGACAAACCAAGTCTCAAAAAGCCTGTTGTTTCAGTTTGCAAAGAGAATCGGGTGTTCATAGAGACCAATTACCTGTATTCTGGCGTGTTGAGCTTTTCGAAATGGTTAAGTTGACCAAAATATTCACTATGCGGGCTATTGAGACCATGTTTTTACTACAAACCGACAATTCGGATGTCCGACAGGCTCCTGGAAACGTAAACTGATTTGGCAGGGGGCAGTGAAGTTAGTCGTGGGCAGTGGGCAGGGAGGACCTGTCAGGTCTGGAAGATTTCAGGGGCCTGACAGGTTTTGATGTTGTTATCAAATCAAATTCATTAGTTGCCTTTCAGAATGAAATTCTGGTATCGCAATTGTCGTTATGGATAGTGCACATAGTTCTTTAGGGAGTAACATTCGTATAGAATTGATCGATACCTTCCGTCATACTGTACCCAGTGAACTCCTGTTCAGTTAAATGGAATTCTCCTGGTTTGATAACTTGCCAGGTTTTATTGACGTTCTGTCCCTTGGTATCTTCGGCTTGCTGGTCCATGGTGAAGTAATAGATGGGATAACCCCTGAATGTATTCTGTTTTTTGCCATCATTCCGAACTATCGTGCCGAAATCTTTTGCGTTCATTTCGGGAGCGGCAGAGAGAACAGCGCCACAAAAGAAAGGAGCCCAATTTTCAAGCATTTCACCGCTCACATTACTTTTTCCCGGTGAATCTTTTTTAGTCCAGTAGAGTGCTTTTCCGTTTGCATCAGCAAGATAACTTCCTATACCCTCCTTGTTTATTATTGTTACATCCGGAGCGGTAGCTAATGCTGCTTTCGTCGTAATAAGCATCATTGCGGCAATAACAAACAGCGATAACTTTTTCATGATGAACTCCTGATAATAGTTAAAAATGTTCTTAACCAGAATCTGTGTATCCTTTTAAAAGTGCCTGTGACATCATAGTACCTCCTTTTAGTATGCGTTATATGTTTATTGATCACATTAAAAGAGTGATCAATAGTTATAACACCTATATACTAAAATAAATTTCCCACATTGGAGAGGATAAGGGAGATGCAGATGTGCCGGGTTGCTGTTTCTGTAAGCTTTTGAAAGGGTTATGTCAATGTGTCAATTTGCACTTCTCTGTTTTCAAGAGCCTTTGTTCTGGCCAGCATAGCGATATAGATAAGGTCAAAAACAGAGCAAAAACCGCCTGTTACCAAAATCAGTGTGCTTGGGCCGCTCATGTGTTTCCCGCCGATTATGCCAAAGAGGATTGTTGGTGTTACTGTGCCCAGCCATTTACTGACCGCTATTGTCAAACTTTGTCCTTCGCTGTTGCCGCGACTTACAAGCATTGTGATAAAGAGCACGGACATGAGAAGGTTTTGAAGAAAAGCAGCATATTGACGGCCGACGTAGAGTCCGAATTCGCATAGAAAAACATATTCCAGAATAAATGCTGTGAGGAGAACAAGAACACTCCAGGGAAGGAACCACTTCGTCTGCAGATTTGCTGGAAAGTATTTTTTCCCGAAACGGAAATAGGTGTAAAGAATGACGCAGTCCAGTAAGAACCAAACGGCAGAAATTCCAACCTGGATGACAAAGCCGGTATCCTGATACTCAAGTATGGCCTGCTGCACCTCCCAGGCAATATTTAACGCAAGCGCCCAAAATGGCATTGCATAGGTTGAATTCTTAAATCCGAGTCTGATGCTGTCCAGATAGACAATGGTCCAGCATATTCCGCTGATAACTATTAGAAATAATGACAATGGTGCGAGATTCATGATGTATTAAATAGACTATTCTTATAGGACGCTGTATTTCTAAGGGTTGAGTTTCCAGGCGTTTATGGCGAAAGTTCATTAAGCATTGGCATGAGAAAAAGATATCCCGCGGTTTGTGTACGGATTTTGACTTTCAGGTCAATCATTCACAAAACTAATCCCGCCTGTTCATTTGTCTCAGTTAGGTGCCGACGTTTGGCTTGATTCGTCCCCTAGCTGGGGGGATTCGGTATTATTTATCAGCTTACTTGTTATATACATTAAATATATATATATTAAGTTCATGGCAGTTCTTTTTTTGAGCAAAAAAAGGGGCCGATTACATTGTATATCGGGTTTTATTATATGCTTCATATGTGCTTATTCTTGGGGCTTTGGGCGTTTCAGCCCCAATAACGGAGGGTGAACTGTACGATATGAATGTCGTCCCCTATTTTTGGCAGTTGAGAAGTTTTTAGTGCAGGGGATTGTATGGGGTGAATGTTGTTTACTGTTTATGTGTGGAGTATAGATTTGAAAGTGTAGTAAAATATTTATATACTCAAAGTATAGATTTTCTTTGCCTGTTGGATAGGGGTGAATATCATACTTTGAGAGATAATGAGAAAGAAGAGCGTGGCTGGGGATGAGGGTTCCGGGTTGCGAGCCCGTGGGAAGGATGGAGAGCATTTGAGTCGTAAAGTTCCGGATTTCCAGATGGAGCATGAGAGGCGGAGGGAAGGGGGGGCGCAGAAAAAGAGTGACGGGCAGAATATGCTGAAGCGTTACAGCGACCTGTATGATGTTCCTCCGGTCGGGTATATGATCCTTACTGCGGATGGCTGCATTATACAATCGAATCTTGCTGCGTCGAAGATGCTGGGTGTTGACCGCTACGAGCTGAAGGGCGACCGGTTAGAGCGGTTTGTTGTTCATGAGGATCTTCCTGCCTTTAATGCCCTTTTGAAAAAAACAATCAGAAGCAGTAAGCGCCAGAATGCCAAAGTGAGGATTTTAACCGTGAGTGACGAATTTTCATCGCCGCTTACCTTGCATATTGACGCCTTTATGACGGATGACGGCCAGGAGTGTCGTCTTACCCTTACGGACATTACCCGACATAAGAAGAGAGAACGGGATAGGGAAGCAGCGGAAATTAAAAACGAGGAGCTCACGGGGAAAAAGAGTTATCACCGCGATATCATTGAGTTCATGCAGAGCGGTTATGTTTACGGACAGATGATTTTTGAAAACCGCAAGGGAGTGGATTTTGTCTATGAAGAGGTTAATGAAGCTTTCGAAACAATAACCGGCCTGAAAAATGTTGTCGGAAAACGAGCATCCGAGATACTGCAGGGTTTTGCTGAGAGAAATCCTGAATTTATTGAGAAACATGCGCAGGTGGTTTTGAGCGGCAATTCCGATCGGATGGAGGTATACCTTGCACGTTTGGATAAATGGCTTGATATAACGATTTACTGTCTTGATAATGAGCATTTCGTGGACATTATCAACGACATTACTGCTACAAAACTTTCTGTAGATACGCTAAGGCGAAGTGAGGAGTTGTTCAGGACAATGTTCGAAGGGCACTCCATCTGCAAATTGATCAGTGATCCCGGTACTGGGTACATTATTGAGTCAAACCGGGCGGCAAGAGAATTTTATGGATTGTCGTCTGATGAACTCAGAAAAATAAAAATCCATGAGCTCAATATCCTTCCGAATGAGATCCCTGCATCCGAAAAGGAACAATTGAATGTTTCGGGTAAAAACTGTACGTACGGGAGGCACAGGAGAGCCGATGGTTCCATTCGTGATGTTGAGATCTTGAGCAGTACCATCCTGATATCAGGGAGGGTCGTTCATTATTCCATTATTCTTGATATTACTGAACAACGGCATAAGGATGCTGTTATGGCATTCAGACTGGACCTTAACAAGATAGCGGAAAAGTCAACGGTCGATGAACTGCTGCAGGCGGCAATTGACGAAGCAGAACGGCAGACACAAAGTAACTGCGGGTTCTTTCACTTTGTTTCTGGTGACCAGAAAACACTCACATTGCAGGAATGGTCAACAAATACAAAAAATAACATGTGCAAGGCAGATGTGCAGCACAGACACTATGACGTTAACGAAGCCGGCATATGGGCCGATGCCCTGAGGGAGCGAAAAGCAGTTATCCATAACGACTATGCCTCAGTCAAGGATCGTAAAGGCATGCCGGAAGGCCATACGAAAGTTGTCCGCGAAGTGGTTGTTCCGGTCATTCGCCACGGCAAGGTATGTGCCATTATCGGTGTTGGCAACAAGCCGCTTGAATACGATGAGGAGGATGTGCAATGGATAGACATGATCATTGACGCGGCATGGGAGGTCATAGAAAAAAAGATTTCAGCGAATACAGGAAATATTCCCCATTTTTATAATGCTCTGGAAGAAAATCTGGGCATTCATGATGCACTGACCGGTCTGCCGAAATTCAAGATATTTTCCAAGCGCTTAACTTTTGCAATTGCCCAATCCGTGCGCAACAAATCAATGGGTGCGCTTATAATTTTTGATCTTGACAGGTTCAAAATCATCAATGACACCCGGGGGCACGATATAGGAGATCTCGTGCTTAAAAAGGTGGGACTCCGGGTGCAGGGGGTCCTTAAAAGAAGCGGAGGCTGGATATCGCGCCATGGAGGTGTTGAATTTGTTATTCTGCTGCCGGAAATCAATGGCGTATCGGATGCCGTCGAGTTGACCGAGAAGATCAGAAATGAAATTATTTTGCCGTTCGATATCAAAGGCCAAACCGTCAACGTTTCATGCAGCTTCGGCATTGCTGTTTTCCCTGATAACGGTATAGATGAACTTGTCCTGCTGAAACATGCCGGTGACGCCATGTGCCGTTCAAAAAATGAAGGCCGCAACCGCATCAATGTATACTGTGAGTAATAAATCACCTGGTACCCTGCTTTAATCGGAATTGAATACTTCAAGAGGTTTGAGTGCCGGTCGAGAGTATTGTATAAGATGACGTATCGCCGTATATTTGAGTCAGGTGTTCCTGGCGGAATCAAGGTTTCGAAGTCTCATTCGAAACCTTCTTTGTTTACAGATAACCCGGCAACAATGATGGATGGCGCTTAATCTTTTTACCAGCAACAGGATGGAAGTTCTTGCTGCTGCTCTTTGTTCGACGTTGCGAGTACCCCCTGCAAACCCCTTTACCAAAGAGGTGATTGTTGTTCAGAGCAAGGGAATGCAGCGTTGGCTTTCCATGCAGCTTGCCTCCCGTTTCGGTGTGTGGGCTAACGGGTATTACCCGTTTCCGAATGCGATGGTTCATGAGCTGTTTGAGAAGTTCTTTTCGCCTGCCCCTGACTTTTCATTGTCCGCCCCGGAGGTAATGACATGGAAAATAATGCGGCTTCTGCCGGATCTTCTGAAAACCGCCCCTTTCAGCGCCCTGCAACACTATCTCACAAATGACCGGGACGAGCTGAAGCTGTTTCAGCTTTCAGAAAAAATTGCCGATACCTTTGACCAGTATACTCTCTATCGTTCAGAGATGCTTCGCGCGTGGGAGGAGGCTGTTCCAGAGAGCACTCGGGAGGGATGGCAGGCGATGTTGTGGCGGGAGCTGAGTTGCGGTAGTCAGGGGATGCATCGGGGAAGAGTGAAGGAGATGTTCTGCAGGCAGCTGAGCCCTGCAGCAAAGGGAGTCGGGGAGTTTCCTGAAAGAGTTGCCCTTTTCGGCATTTCGTACCTGCCGAAGTTTCATCTTGACATTTTTTCGTCCCTTTCTACAGTAACTGAGGTGAACCTTTTTCTGTTGAGCCCGTCCCGTGAATACTGGGGGGATATTATTTCAAAGAAAAAACTTGCAGGACTTCCGGCTATGGAGCGTGCTTTGCGGAGTGAGGGAAACCCGCTCCTTGCGACGCTTGGCATTATTGGGAGGGATTTTTCTGAGATGGTTATTGATTTGAGCGACGAGGCATTTACTGAGGAGGATGAGTATGTCGATCCGGGTGAGTCGACGCTGCTGCATGCCCTGCAGTCGGATATCCTGAACCTTAAGGGGACGGGGGAAGAGAGGGGCAGGCGAAGTCTTAAGAGGGAGGACCGGTCGGTCTGGATTCATTCCTGCCATAGTGCGCTTCGTGAAGTAGAGGTGTTGTACGACAATATCCTGTTTATGCTTGAACATATCAGTGGTTTGAACCCAAGGGATATTGTGGTGATGACACCGGATATTGAGACTTACTCCCCGTACATTTCAAGCGTTTTCGGCGCAGGAGAGGAGGGCGGTCCGGCGCTTCAGTACTCGATTGCTGATAGGAGGATGATGAACGAGGGCAACATTGCCGGAGCGGTCTTGAAGGTGCTTTCGCTTTACGGGAGCCGTTTGGAGGCATCTGAGCTTTTTGACCTGCTTGCTTCGCCGCCGGTAAGCCGGCGTTTTTTATTGAGCGATGAAGAGCTTGAGATCGTACGGGGCTGGATTGAGAAAACCGGGATCCGCTGGGGAATGGATGAAAGCGACCGAAGAGGCAGGGAACTGCCGGCTTATCGTGAAAACTCATGGATGGCCGGGCTTGACAGGCTGCTACTTGGGTATGCGATGCCGGATGAAGGCATGCTTTTTAATGAGATTCTTCCCTTTGACGATATTTCCGGTTCGACGGCGGAGACGCTGGGGAAGTTTGCGGATTTTGTTCATGCTGTCAAGAGGGTTGCTGCCAGCTTTGAGAAGGCTCGCTGCGTCGGGGAGTGGCGAGTGCTGTTTGAAGCGATGCTTGGTGAGTTTATTGCGCCTGACGAGAGTTCCGAGAGGGAATACAGTGCAATTATAACGCTCGGCGAGCAGATTGCCGAGAGTGCTACTCTGGCTGAGTTTAGCGGGGAGGTCAGCCCTGCCGTCATTCTTTCGTGGTTCAGATCACGTCTTGAACAGCAGGAGCAGGGTATGGGGTTTATGACCGGGGGCATTACTTTTTGCGCCATGCTTCCTATGCGCAGCATCCCTTTCAGGGTTGTCGGGCTTATCGGCATGAATGACTCTGTGTTTCCCCGTCAGAGCAAAGCTCCGGGATTTGACCTTATTGCCCAACATCCCAGAAAAGGAGACCGCTCTCTGCGCAATGAGGATCGTTATCTTTTTCTGGAGTCCATCATGTCGGCGCGCGATGTGCTTTATATCAGCTATGTCGGGCAGAGTACAAGGGATAACAGCGAGTCGGGGCCTTCTGTGCTGGTGAGTGAACTGATTGATGGTGTGAGGAGGGGTTTTTCTCTTCCGGATGAGGGTTCGATTGAGGAGCACCTTGTTGTGCGGCACCGCCTTCAGGCTTTTAATCGGGAGTATTTTACGGCCGATTCTTCTCTCTTCAGCTATTCTGTCGAGAATTACCATGCGCTTGTTGAAAAAGAGCGCGGCCGGTCTCTTCGGCCTTTTTTATCTGAACGACTCAAGGAGCCGCCTGATGAGTGGAAAGAGGTTCGCCTTGAGAAGCTGCTGCTTTTTTATGACAACCCTTCCAGATTTTTTCTTGAACACCGGCTGGGCATCCGACTGGAAGCGACGGCAGTGCCGCTTGAAGATCGTGAACCTTTTGAGGTCGAGGGTGTTGAACGCTACCTTTTGAAGCAGGAGCTTCTTGAGGTGGAACTTGAGGGAGGCAACCCGGAAGAGCTGCTGCCGCTTTTCAGAAGCAGGGGAGTGCTTCCTCCTGCTCGACATGGTGACGTGCTGTTTAGAAAAATTCTTGATGAGGTGCGGGCATTTGCCGGAAGTGTTGTTGAAAAAACAGGAGGTGAACGGCCGCTTCCGCCGCTTGAGGTTGATCTTCAACTGGGTGAGTTCCGCCTGACGGGAACGCTTGAACACCTTTGGCCCCGGCAGCAGCTGCACTATCGGTGTGCCAGGATGAAGGTGAAGGATCAGTTGCGAAGCTGGATAGAGCATCTTGTGCTTAATGCGGTTGCCTGGCCGGGATACCCGGTGGAGAGTGCTCTTGTGATGTCGAACGATGTCAAGAGTTACAGGGCTCTGCCCGATGCGATGACCCGTCTGGAGAGGCTTCTGGGCTATTACTGGCAGGGGCTTTCCTTGCCGTTGCGTTTTTTCCCCCGATCGTCGTGGGCGTACGCCGCAAAGGGGAGCGTGGAGGCTGCCCGCAAGGAGTGGCGGGATGATACCTTTAATAATTATCCGGGGGAGGGTTCTGATCCTTCGATTAGGCGCTGCTTTGGGGGGGGGGAGGTGTTTGATGAGGAGTTTTGCCGGATTGCTGTCGAAGTGCTGAGTAATGAGGTCTGAGGGGGGGGACTGAGGTGACGGCCTCCTGATAAAAATGGTATCTGAGGGTAACTTATGAAAAGACTGGAGCACGGGGCTGTTGCTTTGGGCGGGGTGAATCTGATTGAGGCGAGTGCCGGGACGGGGAAGACTTATGCTATTGCTTCGCTGTATCTGCGGCTGCTTGTGGAGTTGGAGCTGGCGGTGGAGGAGATTCTTGTTGTGACTTATACCGAGGCTGCGACGAAGGAGCTTCGTGGCAAAATACGGGGCCGGATCAGGGAGGCTATAGAGGTGCTGGAGGGGGCGGATACGGAGGATGGTTTTTTGCGTTCGTTTTTTGAGGCGTCAAGCAGAAGAGGGTTAACGGCAGTCAAGGAAATTCTTGAGCGGGCGCTTGGTGATTTTGATACGGCTTCAATTTATACGATTCATGGGTTTTGCCTGAGAGCGCTGCAGGATAATGTTTTTGAGAGCGGTTCTCTCTACGATACGGAGCTGATTACGGATCAGAGGGAGCTGATGCAGGAGCTTCTGGATGATTTCTGGCGGATACATTTTTTCGGTGAGTCTGCTCCCCTCTTGGGTTATGCTCTTCAACACAGGGCTTCGGAGGTGTTCAAGGAGCTTTTGTACAGCCTTCATGGGGGGGCGGGGGCAAGGGTTATTCCTGAATTCAGTCGTGATGATATTGCTGCGCTGGATGCGTCGTGCCATAAGGCTTTTAAGGAGGTCGGGCAGATGTGGCGGGCAGAAAGGGAGTTTATAGAGGAGGTGATGAGATGCGATAAAGGGTTGGGCAGGGCGGCAGAATCGTACCGGATTGACCTGATTGAGCCGCTTTTTGCCTGCATGGATGCTTTTGTCGGGCAAGGCAATCCTTTCGATCTTTTTAACGGGTTTATCAAGTTCACCCGATCAGGCATTACAAAAGGCACAAAGCCAAAAAGCCTGCCTCCCGTTCATTCTTTTTTTGATTGCTGTGAAGGGTTGCTTGGGGGGGTACAAGAGCGATTTCTTGCCTTGCAGGCAGAGCTGGCAGATTTTTACAGGAGAAGTCTGCCGCTTCGCAAGCAGGCCGAAAATGTCCGGTTTTTTGATGATTTACTTGAAGATCTTTATCAGGCGCTTGTTTCGGAAAGGGGGGGGGCGGCGCTTGCGGAGCTTCTTCGTCAAAAGTATGGTGCGGCGCTTATTGACGAGTTTCAGGATACCGATCCGGTACAGTATGCCATTTTCAGGGCGATTTATGCCGGTACGGATGCGCCGCTTTTTTTGATTGGCGATCCGAAGCAGGCTATCTACAGTTTCCGCGGGGCTGATATTTTTGCCTATATGCAGGCGGCTCGTGATGTGGGTGACGAGAAGCGATTTACGTTGACTGAAAACTGGCGTTCCACTCCCGGGCTGCTTAAGGCGTTCAACAGTGTTTTTGATCAGAAGAGGAACCCTTTTATTTTTGAGGGTATTCTTTACCATCCGCTGGATGCAGGAGGTGCTCAAGAGCTTGCCGCTGCCGGAGCGGAAGATATGGCACCGCTGCAGCTCTGGCTTATGGATTCACCGGATGTGACGCGCGGGATACTGACGGTCGATGATGCCGGCATATTTGCTTCAGATGCCGTTGCCGGCGAGATTGAGCGTCTTTTGATGGAGGATAGAGAGGTCAGTGCGGGGGATATTGCTGTTATTGTGCGTACTCACCGGCAGGCCGGAATTGTTTTGAATGCTCTCAGGGCAAGGGGGATTGCCGGGGTGATGAGAAGCGATATGACAATTTTTGCGTCAACGGAGGCTCAAGAGGTTAGTGTTTTGCTGTCGGCGTTGTGTGACGCAGGAAATGAAAGGAAAATACGGTCGGCACTGGTGACTGATATTTTTGGCAGAACAGGCGACGATATTGCCCGTTTGATTGATGATGAGGAGGCGTGGACGAGGTGCATCGGGGATTTTCATCATTATCATCACCGGTGGCTTGAACGTGGATTTATGGTGATGATCAGGGAGCTGATGGCTAAGGAGGGTGTGCGGGGACGTTTTCTTGGCGCACCAGATGCATCGGGTGAGCGGAGGCTTACGAACCTGCTGCAGTGTTTTGAGCTGCTGCACCGCCAGGAGCATGAGAGGCGGCCCGGCATGGAGGGGCTGGCAACATGGTTCAGTGAGCGACTGGGGGCTGCTGATGAGGCGGAGGAGTATCAGATACGCCTTGAGAGGGATGAAGCAGCAGTCAAGATTGTTACTGTTCATATCAGCAAGGGACTGGAGTATCCGATTGTGTTCTGCCCGTTTCTCTGGGGTGAGGTGAGCAGCAAGGGTAATGTGCTGATGTTTCATGATGACGAGGGGCAGCTGGTCAAGGATTTCGGGTCCAGAGAGTATGCTCTTCACCGATTGAGATCTGTGAATGAGTCGCTTGCTGAAAGCCTCAGGCTGCTCTATGTGGCCATGACCAGAGCGAAAAAGCGTTGCTATCTGCTGACGGCAAAAACCCGGGCGGAAGTTTCAGCGGTGAACTATCTTCTGTTTGCCTCCGATGAGGCAAGGCGTGCTGAAAATCAGGCCACGGCTCTCCGGGCAGAGTCAAAAACCTTAACCGTAGAGAAGATGGCCGTACAGATGGAGGCTGTGGCGAATGGTTCGGAGGGTTCAATCGCGTTCACCAGACCCGGTCGTGAGGTTGGTGATGGCGCAACAACATACTTCAGGAAAAAAGCGACACCAGAGGGCAATCACCTTTTCCGGCATACTTTTTCAGGAACGGTTGATACGAGCTGGAGGGTGTCAAGCTTTACCTCTTTCAGCCGCCATGAGCAACGTCCTGCTGAGCTTCCTGACCGGGACGATGCGTTGGCCGGTGGCATGGAGTACGCGGCCGGTGGCGGCGAAAAGAGCATTTTCAGCTTTCCCCGTGGAGCACAGGCGGGCATATTCATGCACTGGATTTTTGAAAAGCTTGATTTTGCCTCTCCCACACCGGAGAGAGTCCGTGATCTTGTTGAAAAAGGACTTGAACGGTACAGCTACTCTTTTGACTGGCTGCCGCACATCAGCGGCATGGTTCAGAATGTCCTGAGGTCATCAACCGGGACATTCAAGCTTGGAAGGCTGCGGGCGGGATGCTGGATAACCGAGCTGGAGTTTTTCTTTCCGCTCAAGTTTATTACTTCATCCCGACTTGCTGAATCCCTTGCACGCCATGGAGTGACCTTTGGCGGCGCAGAGGGCGGTGCACTTGCAGAGGCATTGCAGTTCAGGCCGGTCAAGGGGATGCTTATGGGATTTATTGATATGGTGCTGGAAGAGGGTGGGCGATACTACCTTCTTGACTGGAAATCTAACCATCTGGGTAACGGGTATCAGGATTACGGAGAGGAGTCGATGCGCGATGCGATGGCAAAAAACATGTATACCCTTCAGTATCTTCTCTATACCGTTGCTCTCAACCGATATCTTTCGCTGAGGGTTAAAAATTACAGCTATTCGACCCATTTCGGAGGGGTGATTTATGTTTTTCTTCGGGGGGTAAGCGGTGAAGAGGGGGAGACTACCGGTTTTTATCGGGATTGTCCAGACGAAGAGCTTATTCGGGAGCTGACTCAACTGTTGATAGAGGGGGGGGAGTAAGAGATGGGCATTTTGTTTCAGGAGCGAGCCATTGACCGGCAGTTTGCGTCGTTTATCTGCAAGGAGAGCGATGATGTTTTCCGCCTTTTGGTTTCCATGGCAAGCGGTGCGCCTGGAAAGGGGAATATCTGCCTCAATCTTGCTGATTGCGCCGATCAAAGGGTATCTGTTGATGGAAAAGAGATTGTGCTGCCTGATGCTGATGCCCTTGTGGAGCTGCTGAGGAGTAAGCCGACGATTGGCCTGCCCGGTGAACACCGACCGCTGGTGCTTGACAGGTCTGGTCGTCTTTATCTTTATCGGTACTGGCGTTATGAGCAGGATCTTGCCGGGTGCATTAGGAAAAAAGCGTCAGCGGAGGTGGAGGATATTGATGAGACAATGCTGCGCGCGGGACTTGCTCGACTGTTTGCGGGAAGTGAGGGTCGCCAGGAGGAGGCTGCCGTGGCTGCGCTGCATAAGCAGTTCTGTGTGATTTCCGGGGGACCCGGTACCGGCAAGACCTCAACGGTTGTTAAAATTCTTGCACTGCTGCTTGAGCAGAAGAGCGGCAGAAAAGAAAGGATCGCCATGGCCACTCCAACTGGGAAGGCGGCTACACGGCTGAAGGCTGCCGTAAACAGTATCAGGCCAACCCTTGCTTGTTCTGATGAGGTGAAACTTGCCATACCAGATGAAGTTGTCACGATTCAGCGGCTTCTCGGGAGTGTGGCGGGGTCGTCGCGTTTCCGGTATTCGGCGGCAAATCCTCTTCCTTTTGACAGTGTTATTGTTGATGAGGCGTCAATGATTGCTCTGCCTCTGATGACAGCTCTTGTTACGGCTCTCAGGCCGAGTGCCCGTCTTATTCTTTTGGGGGACAGGGATCAGCTTGCTTCTGTTGAAGCCGGGGCCGTTTTTGGTGATATCTGCAGTGCGGGGGAGAAGGGTGGCCAGAGTTCGCCTTTGGCCGGATCGCTGGTGAAGCTTGAAAAGAACTACAGGTTTGAGGCCGGCAGCGGCATTGCGGAGATCAGCCGGGCGGTGAATGCGGGGCTGGGGAGCGAAGCTCTGGCACTTCTTAAAAGCGTGACACTGAGTGGTGCCGCCTGGAAGGAGCTGCCTGCACGGGAGGAGCTGCAGAGGGCTCTGGGAAAGAGAGTGAAGGAGGGATATCACTACTATCTTGCGGCGGAGTCAGCGGCTGAGGCTCTGGAAAGGTTTGACAGTTTCCGTGTGCTCTGTGCATTGCGCGATGGCCCTTACGGAGTGAGCGGTCTTAACAGTACGGTTGAACATATTCTGGGGAGTGAGGGTCTGATAAGAGCGGGGAGCAGGGGGTACAAAGGGAGGCCGATCCTTGTTACCGTCAATGACTATTCAATGCGGCTCTTTAATGGAGACACAGGGATACTTTTTCCGGACCCGGAGAATAATGGAGAGATCAGGGCTTTTTTTCCCGATCCGGAGGGCGGTGTGCGCAGTATCATGCAGGAGCGTCTGCCTTTGCATGAAACAGCTTTTGCCATGACCATTCACAAAAGCCAGGGGTCGGAATTTGAGAGGGTTCTTATGATTCTGCCTCCGGTTGAGAGTGAGATTGTTACCAGAGAATTGATTTATACCGGTATAACAAGGGCTAAAGGCAGCGTTGAGATCTGGGCAAGTGAAGGGGTGTTTTGTGGTGGGGTCGGAAAAAAGGTGGTGCGGCATTCCGGCTTGAACGATGCGCTGGAGTGCAGGGGTGCATGATGAACTTGTGTGCGGTTATTTCAAGGTGACTGTCATAAAATCAACGGCGTTGGATACTTCTTCATCGGTCAGTGCGGGATTGCCTCCTTTCGGGGGCATCACTCCGGTCTTTCCCTCATAGCCTTCAATGGATTTTTTTGCCAGCTGGGCTACGCCGGCAGCAATACGCTCACGCCATGCGGCCTTGTCGCCGGGTTTCGGGGCTCCAGAGACGGAGGTTTCATGACAACCGGCACAATTCGATTCATAAATTTTTTTGCCTTCCGCAATTTTCTTTTCAGCTAACGCCTCGGCCTTTGATTCCAGTACCTCATCGGAGACCGGAAGATTTTCAGGATTACAGGCGCCGAGAGAAAAAAGGGTGACGATAAACATCGCAGGAAAAAATACTTTACTTGTCATCGTCATGATGCAGACTTAAGTGAGTGGATGCGGTCGTTGAATTATTGCTTTGGTTCCCAGTAACAGCGCTTTGGAGAAACAATCAGCCCTTCATCTTTAAGTGATTTCATAGCCTTGTCGACCTCTTTGCGGTCCAGACCGGTGATTTCTGTAATCCGGCCAGCATTGAGGGGAGTGCCCTCTTTTTTCATCACGTCAAGAACGGTATCTTTTGCGCTCATTTTTTTCTGTTTCTGGGTTAAGACATGGTATTTCAAGATCAATCTGGTCAATCTACGGATTTTTGAATAATTTATACAGGTTGATTGTGTAAGTTTTTTTTAAACGGTATGATCAGTCAAAACAGCTCACATCATGTGCGGTCGATTCGGATTCTTTGAAATGCGATCGTGCACAAATTTCATTTCGCGGTTGGCATCTGTTGCAATAATAGTGCACGACACGATCGGTGCTGCACTGGTGTCTGCCTTCCAGATATCCCATAATCCGGCAAAAGCCATGGCTTTGCCATCTGAGCGGCTTGCTTCCATTCATAGAAGCCGCTTGCCGGGATGATAATATCGGTCTCGGGCGCAATACTGTAGTTTGCTGAAAAGTCTATCTCCTACCTCAAGGGAGCGGAGCGTGTTCAGGTCGGCCTCAATACGCTGACTTGCCGCGTTGATCGTGATGGCCCCGTTTTACTCTCTTTTTTTGGAGGTCTTGGCCTTGGACAGGCAGCGCCACGTGAGCAGGCAGAGGGACGCTTTCTTTTTGTCGCATCATTGCTTGATATTGCAGGAACAAAAGTTGCTGTTGTGCAAAAACGGGCTGAGGTAAAAGATTACCTTGATATTGACGCGCTGTTGCAACATGGCGTGGGTTTACCGACCGCCTTAGCTTCTGGCATTGTCGTTTATGGGCGCAGCTTTAATCCCATGATTACGTTGAAGGCGCTTTCCTTTTTTGATGATCTTCCAACATTGCCCGCAGAGGTGCGAAAGCGTTTGACTGTCGCCGTTGATTCCGTTGATCCAGCAAGTCTTCCTATTCTAACTCCCTACGTCACACGTAAGGATGAGTACGGACACACACCATGAAACCTTTGCCTATTACTCCCGACATTTTGAATGTTGCCCGCCGTGTTGTCTGGTTCAAAACACCAGAGGAAGAACTTACTGATCCAGTGCATTTTCTGGCGCATGTTATGACTTTTGGTACGGTTGAAGACTTAAAGGCGCTACAAGGCATCGTGGGCAAAGACGAATTCCGCGAGGTTTTGGAGAAAGCTCCGCCCGGCGTTTTTGACGTTCGCTCGTGGGCATACTGGAACCTGAAATGTGGACGGCAGCCAACCCCACCTTTGCCGACCCGTACCGGTCTTTTGCCTGTATGTCCAAGTCTTTGATCCTTTCACCAAGAACATTAAGCATTTTTTTCTGCCGAGGTTGACTGGTTCTTTGATGCCACCAAGGAGGCCGCAACGCAGTGCGTGATGCACCATCAATACACGCGCTGAAACGCTTGCTCTGAAGCCGTATTTCCGCCACATGCTGAGCTGTATCATACCTGCGAGCGGTTTTTATGAGACCTATCTACTTCCTTTGCAGTAAAACAATTTAAGTAAAAAAATTATGGGAATACCAGTACGCATAGATGACCATTTGTAGGGACAAGCAAAAGCTCAGGCTAAGGCAGAGCATCGTACAGTTGCCGGGCAGATTGAGTTTTTTGCGATGATTTGAACAGGCTTCAGGATTTTGGTCTTCCGCCAGCCTTTGCTGGGTGCTCAACTGTACGATATGAATGTCGTCCCCTATTTGACAGGCTTCAGGATTTTGGGCCCTGCCAGCCTTTGCTGGGTGCTCAACTGTACGATATGAATGTCGTCCCCTAGTTGTATCCTGGTGGGGTTAGCAGATGGGGTGGTGGCCTTGGGAGAGGTGGTGGGTGAAGGTGGGGAGGTTGGTCAGGTCGGTGTTGATGATGTCGGTGATTTGGGGTTGGAGGTCTATGATCGGGAGGCCGGGGGCTGTGGTTATCCGGGCTGTGGCGGTCAGGGGCTGGTCGAGGGGTTGGCCGATCTGGCTGCAGAGGAAGAGTGTGACTTCCTGGATGCCTTTGACTTCTCTGTATATGCGGGCGGCGGTTTGTTGTGCGAGGAGGTTGTAGATTTTGCCGACGTGGTTGACGGGGTTTTTGCCTGCGGCGGCTTCGAGGCTGAGGGGGCGTCCGAATGATATGAGTCCGTTAACCCTGTTGCCTCTTCCGACTTCGCCTCCGTCTGCGCCATCGGCTGAGGTGCCGAGCACGGTGAGGTATATGCCTCTCTCACCTCGGGCGGGGTCGTCGAGGGTGTTGAGTTCTATTGCTATTTTTTCGAATGTCTGGTTTTTTGCTGCTATAAATGTGTGCAGTGCATGGAGTACGGCTTCCTTGCGCTGAAAATAGGCGGTTGTGTCGGGGATATAGCGGTCTACAAATGCCATGGCGATGGTGAGGGTCAGTGTGCCGGCGTCACGGTATGCCATGACTTTTACATCTTCGCCTGTTTCGGGAAATGCCTGTTTGAAACCGGGGGAGTTCAAGTAGTGTTCGGTTTCGAGGACGAGGGATTCTGCGGTGCTGAGTGGTGCATAGCCTACACCGACTGAGGTATCGTTGGCTCCGATAACAGTGCGTGAAAAGAGATCGGTGAGTTCCAGTGAACCGGGTCTGATTTCATTCTGGTAGATGACATGCGTGCGTGGGTCGATAAAGCGCATGTTTTGTGCAAACCATTCTTTGGCCGCCTCTTCGGCAATTTCTGCGACCGGTATGCGGATTCCTTTGTAGTTGTAGGTTGCCCTGTCGCCGAAAATGATTTTTATGGGCTCCAGCAGGGTGCCTCCTCCGGGTTTGACGGCGCTTATGCCGGCAATGAGCAATCCTTTGTCGATGTTGTGATGCAGAATGCGCCCTGTAAGCGCCAGATACTCGCGGCACAGACTGAGAGAGACTGCCTCCATGATTGAGTCGCAGATGGTGTCGGGATGCCCTTTGCCTTTGCGCTCAATCAGCTCAATCCTCTGCATGCATGATGGAGTGGTGCCTGCATGTTCGATGACAATGTTTCTTGCAACGTCCATTTGTCTGTATGAAACTATCCTATGCTTAAAACCAAGAGCGGCTTATTAAAGATTACATAAATATTGTATATTTAAAATACATATTATGACCATAATACGCCATATAACTTGAATATCAATGAGCGGAAAGGCGTATAATATATTATTTGTATAAACTTATTTTCGCTGATTACTGTTTATTAAGACAACTATCACGATGTTGATGTCATGAAAAATAAAACGAAACCACTAAAGGGTCTTAAGCCGAAGGAGTCTCTCACTAAAGAGCTTACGGATGTAAAAAAAGGCATGGAGAAAGCTTTTCCCATTATCGGTATAGGTGCTTCAGCCGGCGGGCTTGAGGCATTGGAACTGTTTTTACAGCATGTTCCCCATTTATCGGGCATGTCATTTATCATTGTCCAGCATCTTGACCCGACGCATAAGGGTATTATGGCTGAGCTGCTCCAACGATCGACATCAATGCAGGTCTGTCAGATCGCGGATGGCATGGCTGTCGAAAAAAATCGAGTGTATGTCATCCCGCCCAATAAAGATCTCTCTTTGTTTCACGGTGTGTTGCGTCTGCTTGACCCTTTCAAGCCAAGAGGGCTGCGCCTGCCGATTGATTTTTTTTTCCGTTCGCTTGCCGAGGACCTCTCGGAACTCAGTGTCGGGGTGATCCTTTCGGGTATGGGTTCAGATGGGATGCTGGGCTTAAGAGCTATCAAGGAGGCAGGGGGTGGATCGTTCGTTCAGGATCCAATGACCAGCAAGTTTGACGGCATGCCGAGGAGTTCCATTAATGCAGGACTGGCCGATGTGGTTGCCAGCGCAGAGGAACTGCCTGTAAAAATCATTGACTTTTTTCAACATCGACCTCACCTTGGCAGCTATTCCGAGATATCCCTGGAGGATAAGGCTCAAAGTGCTTTTGACAAGATCATGCTCATTCTGCGACGCCAGACAGGCAACGACTTCTCTCTTTACAAAAAAAGCACTATGTATCGCCGTATTGAACGACGAATGGGTATTCATAATATTGAGAGAATCAATGACTATGTCCGGTTTCTGCAGGACAACGATGCCGAGTCGAATTTGCTGTTTAATGAGCTGCTTATCGGGGTAACCAGTTTTTTTCGTGACCCTTCTGCATGGGATAAGATAAAGTTAACAGTCTTACCCAGACTTTTCGAATCACACCCTGAAGGCGGAGTGTTGCGGGCATGGTCAGTCGGGTGTTCTACGGGTGAGGAAGCCTATTCGCTTGCCATTATATTCAAGGAGGCGATCGAGGCGTTAAAGCTTCACAACAATTATACGCTCCTGATCTTTGGAACTGATATTGACAAACATGCCATCGATATAGCCCGTGAAGGGTATTACCCTCAGAATATTGCAGCTGACGTTTCTGAAGAGCGGCTGGAACGTTTTTTTTCAAAGGATACTGACGGGGGGTTTCGGGTCAACAAGAATATCAGGGAACAGATCGTTTTTGCACCTCAAAACATTATCAAGGATCCTCCGTTTACTAAAATAGATATCCTTATCTGCCGTAATTTACTCATCTACATGGAAGCGGAACTTCAAAAAAGGATCGTTCCATTATTTTATTACAGTTTGAATCCTCAAGGGTTTCTCTTTCTTGGCAGTGCGGAAAATATTTACGGCAACTCTGATTATTTCAATCAGATAGAAGGAACAGCACATATTTTTCAACGTTCTCCCCGCCTCATAGAGACCAAAATTGAGGATTTTGCCGACGTCTTTTCAGGTATTTTTCAAGGCATCTATCCAAAAAAAATTGCCGAGAGTCTCAAAACATCTCCTGAAAGCATATCGACCCTTACTGACCGCCTGATTCTGAAGGGCTATGCCCCTGTATCTGTGCTCACAACCCGCCAGGGTGACATTGTTTATATCAACGGCCATACAGGAAAGTTTCTGGAGCCTATATCAGGCAAGGCAAACTGGAATATTTTTGTCATGGCTCGTGAAAGACTCAGATACCCTTTGAGCCACACGTTCGAGCGTGCAGTGCGAACAAAAAAAAAATCTGTTGTAAAGGATATTCAGCTCAATGACAATGGCGTATCTTCGCTGGTCGATATCGTAATAGAACCTCTCACAAAACCGGATCAGCTTTCAGGCATGTTTCTTTTTGTGTTTACAGAAAAAGATGTGGAGAAAAAGAGAGCAAATTCGGGAGAAAAAAATGCAGAGGAAACCTTCTCTCCGGACAAACTTCAGCTTATTGAGGATCTTAAGGCAGTCCGCTCAGAGCTGATGGCCACTCATGAAGATATGCAGACCTCACAGGAGGAGCTCAAGAGTATGAATGAAGAGCTCCTGAGTTCCAATGAGGAGCTGCAAAGCACCAATGAAGAGCTTTCAACAGCCAAAGAGGAGATGCAATCGCTCAATGAGGAGCTGCAAACGGTGAATCAGGAGCTGCAGGGCAAGCTTGATGAGCTTGGAAGGACAAGCGACGATATGAAAAACCTCCTGAACAGTACGGAAATTGCAACTCTCTTTCTCGATGAAAAGCTTAACGTCCGGAGCTTTACCAAAGCAATGGCGAGCATCAGCAAGCTTATTGCGCTCGATAAAGGGCGCTCTTTTACCGATATAGCCTCGACACTGAACTATCCCGAACTGCGCGAAGATGCCATTGCGGTACTGGAGACGCTTATTTTCAGGGAAAAGCAGATCAGCACTACTGACGGGCGGTGGTTTCTGGTTCGTATCATGCCGTACTGTACCCAGGAAAACCATATCAACGGTCTGGTGATCACGTTTATTGATATCACCCCCAGCAAGACGCTTGAGAGTAAGCTGCTTGATATGGAAAATCGATTTATGGCTGTTTTTAAACAGAAAAGCAAAGGGTGCTTTTTTTTGGATAAAAAGGGCAGAATCAGCATGACAAATCCAGCGGCTGAACGTTTTTTCAAATTGACCAGGCATGAGATGACGGGCAAGAGTTTTGATGAGCTGCATTTGAAGATGCTCAAGGAAGACGGCTCGGTATTTACACCCGACAACGACCCGTTTACTCTTGCCCTGAGGAGTGGAGAGCCGGTTAACGGTTTCGTCATAGGCTTTACTTTTCCTTCTGATCAACTCAATCACTGGATAGTGAGTGACGCCCTGCCACAATATTATCAAGATAACAAGGATCCGTATCTGCTTTATGTGGAGTTTGAGGAGACAACGGAGCATGGGAAAGAAGGGGTGAGGGGGAAGTAGGCCGTGGGCGTTTTATTTACTGCACTGTGTTCAGGGGGGAATAATCAGTTTTAAACAGAGGGTGGAATGATGGGCAGGAAGGATAAGGGGACGGAGGGTCCGGAAGAGGCGGGTGATGTCGGGAAATTGAGTGAGAAGAGGTGGGAGGAGTATGGCAGGGTTCCGTTTGAAATACCTGATAATCTTCCGGAGATGCGGCTTGAGATGCAGCGAATTATGCATAAGCTGAAGGTACATCAGCTTGAGCTTGAGATGCAGCAGGAGGAGCTGAATCAGGCCAATATAAAGCTTGAGAAAAACCGGGAGCATTATAATGACCTGTACGATTTTTCTCCCATTGGACTGCTGTCGCTTACAGAGGACGGGACAATAGAGGAAATCAACCTGACCTGCACGAAGATTTTCGGCATTAACCGGTCCAACCTTCTTGGAGCAAGATTCGGGCAGTTTATTGCGATAAATGACAGAATTATTTTCAAGAATTTTCTCAACCACATCTTTGTTGAGAAAACAGCGTGTTTTTGTGAAATAGAGATCATTAATCTGGCAACTCCCAGGTTTTTTCGCATTGACGCAGTATTGCACAAGAACAGGAGGGAGTGTCAGGCTACGCTTATCGACATTACTGATCAAAAGAACTCTGTTCTGGAAAAAAAAAGATTAGAGGTCATGCTTTCTGTTTTTCGAAAAGTGGAATTTATGAAGCGGGCGTCGGGGCATGTGGTCGATGATTTTTATAACGCAATGCAGGAGATAATCAAGAAAACAGATCTTCTTTTACAATCTGACGTTCTTGACAGCGCCAGTCGGGAGCATTTGCACAGCATCAGAAAAGATTCAGAGCGATCACTTGAGATTACCGGGTTTCTTTCGGCTTTAGGCCGCAAGGCGCTGATAGCTCCTGAAAAAGTGGATGTCAATGCAGTGCTTTCTGAGAAGCTTGATTTGCTGAAGGAGTTTCTCGGCGAAAAGATCACCGTCAGTTTCAATCAAAGCATCAATCCTGCTGTTGTCTTTATCGATCGAGGACACCTTGATGACATTATAACCTGTCTTGTTGAAAATGCACAAGAGGCCATGACGAATGGCGGAATGTTAAGCCTGAAGATAGAACATAAACATCTGCAGAAAAATGAAATTTTTCCGGATGCCTCTGCCTTACTGAAAGAGTATATCTGTCTTGAAGTACGTGATACAGGTCAAGGAATGACTCATGAGGTGGTCAATCATCTCTTTGAGCCGTTTTTTTCCACAAAGAGTAACGGTACCGGCCTTGGAATTCCAATAGTGCAAAGCATTCTCAAACTGTACATGGGGTTTCTTACTTTTGATTCAAAATATGGAGAGGGCACTTCCATCGGGGTTTTTCTGCCCTGCTATGGGTTATAACGCTTAAAGAGCAAGGTTCATCATGAATGCAACAGATGAGGGTAAGAAACCGGCCGACGCGACCGTAAAATTATCCGAGTTAAAGTATCGCAGGCTTTTTGAAAGTGCACAGGACGGAATTCTGATTCTTGACTTCAAAAGCGGCAAAATTGATGACGCCAATCCCTATATGGTCAATCTTCTGGGTTTTGCGCTCAATGAAATCATTGGCAAAGAGCTTTGGGAGACCGGATTTATTATAGACAAGGAGCTTGCGAAAAAGGCTTATCAGGAACTGCAGTCAAAAAATTACATCTGTTACGAAGATCTGCCGCTGCGACATAAACAAGGGCAAGTCATTTCCGTTGCGTTTATGAGCAATGTTTATGACGTTGGGCCTGAAAAGGTCATTCAGTGCAACATTCGTGATCTCTCCGATAAAAAATTTTTAACTCAAGCACTTTCAACGTCAGAGTTACGCTACAGGAAGCTTTTTGAGTGTGCGCAAAACGGCATTTTGATTCTTGACTTCAAGAGCGGCAAAATCGTCGCCGCCAATCCATTTGTTATAAATCTGCTGGGTTTTTCTGCTGAAGAACTTCTCGGCAAAGAGCTCTGGGAAATCGGATTCACTCTTGAAAAGGAGATTGCCCTTCATGCTTTTGATGAATTGAAAAAGAAAAATTATCTCTGCTATGACGATCTCCCTCTGCGAAAAAAATACGGACAGGCGATCGATGTTGAATTTATCGGGACTGTCTATGATGCCGGCGGGGAGAAAGTGATTCAATGCGATATTCGTGATATCTCAAGCAAAAGAGAGATAGCGCGATATCAAAATGTGCTTGCGTTAAGTATGGATGATCTTGTCTCAGCGCTGGTTGCCATGGTAGAGACAAGAGATCCCTATACTGCGGGGCATCAGGCGCGGGTTTCGGAGCTCTCGGTTGCTATTGCCAGAGAACTGAATTACCAGCAGATTAATTTAGACGGGTTGCGCATGAGCGCCATGCTGCATGATATAGGCAAGTTTTCCATACCGGCTGAGATTTTGACCAAACCTTCGGCATTGAGTGACATTGAAATAGCGATGTTACGCACGCACGCTCATGAAAGTTTTAAAATCCTCAAGCTTATTCATTTTCCCTGGCCGGTGGCTCAGACTGTTTTGCAGCATCATGAGCGGCTTGATGGCAGCGGTTATCCTAACGGACTTAAAGGGGACAGTATCAGTGACGAGGCAAGGATTATTGCGGTGGCCGATACGGTTGAGGCCCTAACCAGTTCGAGACCTTACCGACCGGCAGTGGGCCTTGATATTGCCCTGGCAAATATTCTCGAGAATAGTGAACGGTTATTTGATTCGAAAGTGGTTGCCGTCTGCATGAGGCTTTTCAAGGAGAAGAACTTCAAGTTTTCGGCCGTGAAAGGGAAGATGACTTATACGGTTGAAAATGTGAGGGGGTCGCTTTGAGAGTTCTGAGTTCTGAGGGGGTGAAATGAAAAGGGGGGGAGATGAGGGATTGTTTGGTGGTGGTGGCGGGGGGGGTGTTTTTTTTGGCCGGGCTGGTCTGGGGGCAGAGGGCTGCGTTTGGGAGGCCTGCGATTTTTGATTCTTTGTCTTATGTGGAGGGTGGATATACTGCGGACCGTTTGACGAATAACGGGCCTAACTGGAAGAGTGAGTATGTGAACTTTTTTGTGCCTATGAAGGATTGCGGGCTTGTGAGTGCCCGTGTTGAAAATGTTCAGCGGTTCGGGGTGTCGGATAAGGCGATTTCGCTTTCTTATGTCTACCCATTTGATTCTGGAGTGGCTAATCTTGATGGGGAGTATAGTGCGAATGCGGCATTTCTGGCAAAAAACTCTATCGGGCTGGGCTGGAATGGAAAACTTCCTGAGGGTTTCGGCTATACCCTGGGAGTTGCACAGAGGAACTACAGTGAAGGGCTGCTTAACCTCTATACGTTCGGAGTGGAAAAAAATGCCGGAGAGTTTCGATTGGCCTATACGGCTTCAATTTCAACAATTGATAAAAGCAAGGGTGAGTTTTCGGGCAGAGTGCAGTTACTGTGGATAAGCCCTGGTGATAATCGGCTTGGCTTTACCTATTCGGGAGGCGTTCAGCCCTCGGTAGTATCTCTTGGCAATCTAACGACCATACAGACCCAATATGTGCAGCTTGACGGTTTGTACCGGCTTACAAAAAAAGTCGGGGTGAGTGCGGCTTTCTGGCATAGCAAGGAGGGTGACTACTACCAGCGCAATGGAGGGCAGGTCGGGCTTCGTGTCGCATTGTAACCAGATAACCATAGTTCAGAAGAGGAGGAGATAATGAAGGTGCTTATTACAGGCGGAGCGGGGTTTATAGGGTCTAACCTTGCCTATTATCATATGGAGCGTGGCGATTCTGTTTATGTGGTGGATAATATGTCGACCGGGTCATTGAAGAATATTTTTTCGATGCTCCACAATCCGTCCTTCCGTTTTATAGAGGCTGATATCCTGCTCTGGAGTGATCTGAATGATGCGGTCTACTGGGCAGACCGGATTTATCATATGGCGGCTATAGTTGGCGTAAAAAAGGTGCTGGAAGATCCTCGAGCTGTTATTGCAACGAACATTGCGGCTACGGAGAGGCTTTTTCGCACGGTTACCGCTGTGAGGCCGGTTGCACAGGTCACCCTTGCGTCGAGTTCCGAAGTCTACGGGTTCAATACAAAGAGCGGATTTTCTGAAACAGATGATATTGTCCTTCGATCGGGCGCCCGATTGCGATGGTGTTACGCTGTCACGAAACTTGCCGATGAGTTTCTTGCTTACTCATATATGTATAAGACTGGAATCAGTGTTGTGATTGCACGTCTTTTCAATACCATCGGCCCCAATCAAACCGGAAAGTACGGGATGGTGGTTCCAACTCTGGTCCATCAGGCCGTAACGAACAGGCCTCTTACCATTTACGGTGACGGAAAACAGACACGTGCTTTTTGTGATGTGAGGGACACCGTTGTGGCTCTGGACAAACTGGCTTCAACACCTGCAGCGAATGGTGAAATCGTCAATGTCGGCAATGATTTTGAGATATCGATTCTTGATCTGGCAAAACTTATATCGGAACGATCGGGCAGCGTTTCGCCGCTTACCTTCTTTTCCTATAAAGAGGCCTATGGCATGGATATTGACGAGATCATGCGTCGCAGGCCGGTCATCGACAAGCTGATAACACTGACTGGATTTGAGCCAAAGTGGACATTACAAGATAGTCTTGATAACCTTATTGCCATTGAGCGGGCGAGGGAAACAACGTGAGCGTTTTTATTCTTTTTGCAAAGGCCGTTGTTGTTCTTACCGGCATTGTGGTCGTTTTATCGGCCTGGATTGTGCTTTTCAATAACAGAGCGATTCGTCGGGAGGCAAGAGCCAACGATAATCGTTTAACGTTACGAGGAAGTCTTGTGCGTTATTTGAACGGAGAGGTTGATTTGATGGAGCTTCAAAAGGAAATTTCGGGGAATGAGAAGCTTCTTATTGGACTTGCGGCCCAGCTTGCTGAAGAGTTTGGTGAGAGTGCACGGTTAAAACTTATTGAACTTTTTGGTGTCGGGGATTTATCGGCTGTCGTTCAAAAAGAGATAAGACAGCTTGTGCGAGCCTACAACTGGCGAAGGCGGCAGCGCGCAGCAACTTTTTTGCCTTATATCGCTAAAAGAGAGCTGATTATCCCTTTGTTACTCCGTTCACTTGAAGACAAGGTTTTTATGGTCAGATTTTCAGCGGCGCATTCATTGGCAAAAGTAAAGGCGATTGAGACAATCATCCCTCTTCTGGAGCATCTCTCTTTACCGAGAGAGTGGCCTGCAGAGCGGACTATTGAGATTATCAACGAGATGGGAAGAGAGGCTATCGCTCCTCTTTTGAGCTACCTTTCCATGCCGGAGGCGAAGAGTGAGTGCAAGATATTTGCTCTGAGTGCACTGGGCATGCAGCAGGTGAGGGAAGCAATTCCTGTGATGCTTTCGTACCTCCATAGTCCTGACAAGGAGCTCCGCATTCAGAGTGCCAAGGCTCTCGGGAATATTGGAGCGACCGAAGCAACTCAGGCCCTGTGTGCATGCATGAAGGATAACGCATGGGAGGTCAGGGCGGCATCGGCGAACGCTTTAGGCTTGATCAATAACAATCAGGCTATTGCTGTTCTTGTGAATTCTCTTGGTGATCCGGCGTGGTGGGCTCGCTATAACTCAGCCAATGCATTGGCTGAACTCGGCAGTGACGGGATAGCCGCTTTGAACAATGCTTTCTCGCATAACGACAAGTTTGCCCGGGAGGTGAGCCGGCTTGTGCTGCAGGAGCGAAGTATGTTCACCTATAATCAAAAGAGCAGTGCCGCATGAATATGGAGCTAATGATGGTTCTGGATATCCTGATCAGGATCATCCTCGTTTATTTCATAGCCATGCATGGGATTTATTTTTTTCTCATTGTGATTGGCGCCGTGGAGCAGAAGCGATATCACCAGGGGATTCAGTTTCTGGAGTTCAAGCGAATCAGTGAGTCGAGGCTGACGCCGCCTGTCTCAATTGTGATTGCGGCTTATAATGAGGAGAGGGTGATTGTCGATACGCTCCTGAATGTTCTGCAGCTGCGGTACCCGCAGTTTGAAGTTGTTGTTGTGAACGATGGATCCGAGGACGGGACATTGCCTTTGTTGATTGATTACTTCAAGCTGAAGCCGATTGACAAGGTTTTCAAGAAACATCTTGAGACAAAGCCTGTGCGCGCGGTTTACCAGTCTGCAGATTACCCGAACCTCATTGTGGTGGACAAGGAGAACGGACGGCGGGCTGATGCCAATAATGCCGGAGCGGATCACGCACGGTATCCGATACTTTGCCAGATTGATGCTGATTGCGTGCTTGAAGAGGATGCGCTGCTTTACATGATCCGCCCTTTTATCTATAACAGCAAGGTTATTGCATCGGCAGCGATTATTCGCCCGGCAAACGGGCTGATTGTTGAAAAGGGACGAATCATCCAGCGTCATCTGCCAGAGCATTGGATACCACTCTTTCAGGCGGTTGAGTATCTCCGCTCGTTCCAGTGGGCCCGGTTGGGTCTGACCCGCCTTAAGAGCATGCTTTGCTTGTCGGGGGCATTTACGATGGTCAGAAAAGAGATTTTTTTTGCTGTAGGGGGAGCTAATATAAACGCGGTGGTCGATGATTTTGAACTTACTGTTGCTCTGCACCGCTACATCCATGAGCATCAAGAGGCTAAAGATTTTGAGATTGCCTACATCCCTGACCCCGGCAACTATAGCCAGGTACCGGAAACCTTGAAGGCTTACCGGTCGCAGCGCAATTTCTGGCAGAGGGCAATTCTGCAGTCCCTTCTCTGGAACAGGATAATGGCATTTAATCCCCGTTATGGTATGGCCGGCATGTTCGGATTTCCCTTTTACTTTATTTTTGAAGCTCTTTCGGCTGTCGTTGAGGCGTGCGCCTATGTTATTGCGGTTGTTGTGCTGGTGTTGAGCATAGACAGCCCCCTGACACTTATGCTGCTCTTTATTTTCGGGGTTGTTTTAGGAACGTTTGTTTCGATTTGCGCTGTACTCCTTCAGGCAACCACAAGAATGCGTCAGGAAAAAAACAGCGAGCTTCTGCGGTTGTTAACAGCTGGTTTTTTTGAGCATTTCGGGTTTCACCAGTTTCATGTTTTCTGCAGGCTTACAGGGATCTATGATTTGCTGGTAAAAAGGAAGCTGGCTTATGGCTATCGGGAGCGAACGGTCTATAAATCGCCGATGTCATGACCGGCCTGGTGAACAAACCAATGAAATAATCTGAAAGGAGCTGTGGGCATGAGCATTGTGGCCGTTGTTGGATTGGGTTATGTCGGCATTCCGCTGGCGGTGGAGTTTGGCAAGATTATGCCGACTATCGGGTTTGATCATTCGAGGGATAAAATTGAACTGTTTCAGCAGGGAATTGCACCCGGCGATGAAATCGAGTCGAGTGAACTGCGAAAGGCGACCTATCTGACCTTTAGCGATGACCCGTCATTGCTTTCGGAGGCTGACTTTGTTCTGGTTGCCGTACCTACTCTGGTCAATGAGGCACATCAGCCTGAATTTGAGCCGCTGATTGAGGTGAGCCGGATTGTTGGTGGGTATATAAAAACCGGGGCTATTGTAATATATGAGTCGACCGTCTATCCCGGAGCTACTGAGGAGGTCTGCATTCCTATTCTGGAATCGGCATCGGGGAAGCAATGGAAAAGGGATTTTCATGTAGGGTATTCGCCTGAAAGGGTCAATCCGGGCGATAAAAAAACATACTCTTACCCAAATTATAAAAATCGTTTCGGGTGACGACCCGCAAACGCTTGAAAAAATAGCAGCGCTGTATGCTTTGATTGTCGAGGCCGGTGTTTACAGGGTGTCGTCAATCAAGGTGGCTGAGGCGGCAAAGGTGATTGAAAATACACAGCGTGATTTGAATATAGCCCTTATGAACGAGGTAGCGATTATTTCTCACCTGGTGGGTATTGATGCTCATGAGGTTATCAGCGCTGCGGCAACGAAATGGAACTTTTTCCCCATGCGTCCGGGACTTGTGGGGGGACACTGCATCGGGGTGGTGCCCTATTATCTGACCTACAAGGCGGAAAAGCTGGGGTATCACCCGGATGTGATTCTGGCCGGTCGCAGGATCAATGATACTATGGGGAAGTTTATTGCCGATGAGACCATTAAACAGATGATTGCTGCGGGGATCAATATCCGTGATGCGAAGGTCACTATTCTCGGTATCGCGTTTAAAGAGAATATTCAGGATTTGAGTAATTCGAAGGTTGTTGATGTTATCAAAGAGCTGGAGTCGTTCGGGGTGGAGGTGTTTGTTCATGACCCTGTTGTGAAGGAGGCTCAAGCCCGGGAGCGGTACGGATTCTCTTTATTCGAGTGGGAGGAGCTGCCTGTTGCGGATGCTCTGGTGGTGGCTGTTCTTCATAAGCAGTTTGTGCAGAGAGCTCTTCCGGAGCTTTTGGCAAAGGTCAAGCCGGGGGGATGCTTTATTGATATCAACAGTCATTTTGATAGAGAGGCCATAGTCGAAACGGGAGTTTCGGTGTGGAGGCTGTAAAAAAACATTGTTTATGAATACCATTAAGACAAGTCACGTTTCCTGGATTACCTTTGCTGTGGCTTTTGGAGTGATTATCGGTTCCAGCGTGTTTATGGGTCTGCATCTACAGGCTCTGACTGAAAATACACGCCAGATTGAGCGGTCGCTTCAGGTCGAACACAAAATTGATGAAGCACTGGCTCTGATGACTGACGCTGAAACTGGACCTCGCGGTTACGTCATTACAGGTAAAGAGATATTTCTTGAGCCGTATTTTGCCGCCATATCATCAACAACCGGCATCATCCCGCAGTTGCTGGCGCTTCGTCGATTGACTTTCGACGCTCCCCGTCAACAGCAACTGTTAGACAGGCTTGAGCGTCTGGTCAAGAAGAAGCTTGTCTTTATGAATGAAGTCGTTGAGAAAAGAAGGAGTGGCGGGTTTGAAGCCGCGAAGAAGTTTATTGATACCGATACCGGCCGCCAGATGATGGTTGTACTCCGTCGTGACCTTCGGAGCATGCAAGATAACGAAAGTGCGCTTCTGCTGCAACATTACCAGAATGCATCCAGAAACCTGCAGGATACGATTGTAGGCATAGTGGCAGGTTTAGGTTCGGGCATTTCACTGCTGCTGTTTTCTTTTATTGTCGTCAACCGGGAAGTCGGCTTACGGAGGGTTACCGAAGAAAAATTGGCTCAACTCAACAGCGAGCTTACTGTGCGTATTGAAGAGCGTGTCGAAGAGCTGCGCAAGAGCGAAGAGGGTTTTCGTCTTATGGTGGAAAGCGTTAAAGACTATGCCATCTTTATGCTCAACGGGAACGGTGATGTCTTGAGCTGGAACACAGGTGCTGAACTTTTGAAGGGCTACACGCCTGAAGAGATTGTCGGGCAAAACTTTTCGCGGTTCTTTACCGAGGAAGATATTGCTGCAGGGAAACCATCTCTTTTACTGAAAACTGCGGCTGAACAGGGACGAGTGGAAGATGAGGGTTGGCGGGTGCGAAAAGATGGCCGGCGATTCTTTGCGGATGTTGTAATAACCTCAATATATGATGATAATCATCAATTGACGGGCTTCAGCAAAGTCACTCGCGATATTACCGAGCGAAAACATAACGAGTCAAGAATTGGTTATCTCTCCAGAATGTATGCAACGCTTGCACAGATCAATCAAATTCTTGTGCGCGTTAAAGATAAAGAGAGATTGTTTCCGACGATCTGCCGGATTGCCGTGGAGTATGGCAAATTCGGGCTGGCGTGGATTGGAGTGCTTGAGCGTGAAACCGGTGTTGTTACACCGACAGTTGTAGACGGTGAAGCAAAGATGCACCTTCCTTTTACAACGATCAATCTGAACGAAGCTCCCTTCAAAAACGATATTGTCGGCTCCGCATTTGAAACAGGAAGCGTTATTTCCTGCAGTAACATCCAGAGTGACCCTGCCATGCTGCACTGGCGGGATATGGCAATCGCAGGTGGGTTTCACTCAGCGGCTTCAGTCCCTATCAGAGAGGGCGGCGAGATTGCTGCCTTTCTTAATCTCTATGCTGCCGAAGAGAATGTGTTCATTGAAGAGGAGATCAATCTTCTTAAAGAGATCGGCAATGATGTGTCGTTTGCTTTAGACACTCTGCATATGGCAGAGCTGCAACGGCAAACAGCAGAGTCGCTAAGGCAAAGCGAAAAGCGCTTCAAGGATATGTTTGAAGCCCATTCAGCCATTATGCTGATTATTGACCCTGTTACAGGCTTTATTATGGAGGCTAACAAGGCGGCCATCGAGTTTTACGGGTGGTCGATTGATGAAATGCGCACGAAGCGGATTCAGGATATCAACACTTTGAGTCCTGAAGAGGTGGCGGATGCTATTGAGCAAACCAAAACAGGAGAAAAAAACTACTTTTTATTCCGCCATCGCAGGGCCGACGGAAGCATCCGTGATATTGAGGCCTATAGCAGGACGATTGTGACTGATGGCAAGCCCTCTCTTTATACCATTGTTCATGATGTTACGGAACGAAGACACTATGAAATTACCACCGAGCTGCACATCGCTCTTCTTGAAATGGCGGAGAGTCATTCAATAGAGGAGATGCTGCGGCTGACACTTGATAAAGCCGAGCTGCTGACCGAAAGCTCGATCGGCTTCTTTCATTTTGTTGCTGATGATCAGTTGACACTGTCGCTTCAGGCGTGGTCAACCAATACCCTGAAGAGCATGTGCACGGCTGAGGGAGATGGCAGGCACTATGCGCTGGACAGTGCAGGAGTGTGGGCTGATGCGGCGCGGGAGCGTAAAGCGGTGATCCATAATGATTATGCAGCGGTCAAGGATCGCAAGGGGATGCCGGAGGGTCATGCCGTGGTGAAACGTGAAGTGGTGGTTCCGGTCTTGCGCGGCAATAAGGTTGTTGCGATTCTCGGTGTCGGGAACAAGCCGAGCCTGTATGATGAGGATGATATAAAATGGGTGGGTATTGCGGCTGATATTGTCTGGGATATTGTTGCCAAGAAGATGGGTGAGGAAGAGCGGAAAATCCTTCAAGCCCAGAAGTATGCTATTGAAAATCTGGCCATGCATGACTTTTTGACGGGCATACCAAATCGCCGGCTTCTTTCAGAGCAGCTAAAATTGACCATTGCCCTGTGTCAACGAAGCAAAACAATGGCGGCGCTGATGATATTTGATCTGGATAAATTCAAACCGGTTAACGATGAGCTTGGCCATGGGGTTGGTGATCTGCTGCTCCAGGAGGTGGCAACCCGGGTTCTCGGAATCGTGCAGAGAAGCAGTGATACGCTGGCGCGTCTGGGGGGTGATGAGTTTGTTGTGCTGCTGGCGCATATTGATTCCATAGCAAATGCTGAAACCATTGCCGAGAAAATCCGCCTTGCCTTAGCTGAGCCGTTCAGTATTGAAGGCCATGATATCAATATTTCGTGCAGCATCGGTATCGCCGTATTTCCCGAGCATGGAACGGATGAACTTTCTCTCATGAAAAATGCTGATGATGCCATGTATTTGTCGAAGAGTCGAGGGAGGAATTGTGTTACTGTTTTTAATAGTGCCGAGGGATGAGTTTTGAGGGATTGGGGGGAGTTTTATCAATTTGACTGAGGGGGTTATGGGGTTGATTGAGCGTGTTGATTGTTGCAATTATCTGCAGGGATCGGTTAACAGGTATCGGGCTCTTTTTGAGTCGGTCAGGGAGGGGATTTTTATTCAGGATTTTGAGACGGGAATGATCCGGGACGCCAATCCGGCAGTGCTGGCTTTGTTCGGGTTTTCGATTGAGGAGATTGTCGGCAGAAAGCCCTGTGAGTTGACGAGCATTATCAAGCGTGAGATCGGGTTCCCTATTTTTAAGGAACTCCATACGAAAGATCACGTTTATGTCCCTGATCTGTTACTGTACAACAGGCAGGGGAGGGCGATTACTGTTGACCTGAACGGTCAGGTAAGAGCTATAGGGGAACAAAAAATTATCCAGATTACGCTGCATGATATGTCGGCACAGAGACTGTGGGCTGAAATTCTCGACCATTCACAGATAAGATACCGGCGGTTGTTTGAAGCGGCTCAGGAAGGGATTATGATTCTGGATTATTACAGTGGCAAAATCATTGATACCAATCCATTTATAGCCAATCTTATCGGGTTTTCTTTTGACGAACTTATTGGGAAAGAGCTCTGGGAGCCTGGATTTATCGTTGATGCAGAACTGGCACGAAAGGCTTATCTGGAGCTGAAGTCAACAGGTTACATCCGTTACTCACCCTTGCACCTGCGACATAAATACGGGCAGAACATTCCTATTGAGTTTGTCAGTTATGTCTATAAAGTCGGGGATGAAAAAGTGATTCAGTGCAACCTGCGTGATATTACCGACCAGAGAAAAGTGAAGGAGTATGAGACGTACATTTCACTCATTCACAAGGAGATGATTCATGCTCTGACATCCATGGTTGAGTTCAGGGATTCCTATACTGCGGGCCATCAGGAACGCGTTGCTGATCTTTCGGTGGCCATTGGCAAAGAGCTTCATCTTTCTCCGAGCGCGACGGAGGGTCTGCACCTGTGCTCCATTCTCCATGATATCGGGAAGTTTAATATCCCTTCTGAAATCCTGATCAAACAGACTGAATTGAGCGACGCGGAAAAGGATATTTTACGCAATCATCCACAGCAGGGGTATAATGTTTTAAAGTTTATTCATTTCCCCTGGCCGATAGCTCAAACTGTGCTGCAGCACCATGAGCGTCTTGATGGAAGCGGTTACCCGAACGGACTTAAAGGGGAGAGCATCAGTGAAGAAGCAAGAATTATCGGGGTGGCCGATACCGTTGAAGCCATGACGGGAGAGAGACCTTACAGGTCTGCGATTGGTATCGATAAGGCGCTCCAGCATATTGAGAGTGAAAGCGGCAGATTGTTTGATCCGGTCATTGTTGAGGCCTGTGTCAACCTTTTTCATGAAAACAAGTTCAGCTTTTAATCAAGATCCGACTCAGAAAGTCTTGTTTTTTTTGAGAAGGGAATGCCTCAGACGATCAAACAGCTTCAGGATATCATGATAATGGATAACTCAAATGAGGCTCAGAAAGAGGAGCTTATTCAGTCGAGGGCGGAGAGGCTGGAGAGTCTTAAGCGCTATGAAGATCTTTATGACTATGCGCCTATAGGCTATCTGACCCTGACAAAGAACAACAAGATAGTCAAGGCAAACCTTGCTACGGCAACCATCCTTGGCGTGGAGCGGAGCACCCTTAAGGATGTATTTTTTGACCGATTTATAGCCAGAGAGGAGCTTTCTGCTTTTAATGCCATGATGGAGAGAGCTTTCAGGAGCGGAAAGGTTGAGTGTGCTGATGTTCTGCTTTTTCCGAAATGCTGGTGTCACCTTGCTGCACTTGTGAGTGATGACGGGCAGGAGTGCCGCCTTACGCTTACCGATATCAGTGCTATCAGAGAGGCTATGGCGGATCTGGAGTCAAGCGAGCAACGCTTTAGAGCGATGTTTGAAGGCCATTCTGCTATCATGCTGATTATCAACCCGGAGACGGGATATATTCTGGAAGCCAACCATGCTGCGACGGAGTTTTACGGGTGGTCAGTCGAAGAGCTCCGCAAGATGCGAATTCAGGAGGTCAATACCCTTACTCCTGAAGAGATCAGAATTGTCAGGGAACAGTTCCGGTCGAGTGAAAAAAACCATTTTTTTTCCCGACACCGCAGGGCTGACCAATCGATCCGTAATGTCGAGGTATACAGCAGTACGATCGAAATAGCAGGCGAAGCCCGCATCTATTCAATTATCCATGATGTTACGGCGCGTCTGCGTCTGGAAACTGCCGCAGCGTTCCGCATAACCCTTCTTGAAGAGACAGAGAGCCATTCAATACAACAACTTCTGCAGGCAACACTTGATAAAGCCGAACGCCATACGGACAGTTCGATCGGCTTTTTCCATATTGTCGGTGATGACCAGAAAACACTTTCGTTGCAGGCATGGTCGACCAATACTTTAGACAAGATGTGCAAAGCAGAGGGCGAGGGGAAGCACCTCAGTATTGAGGAGGCCGGCGTCTGGGCTGATGTCTTGCGAAAAAAAAAGGCTCTTATTCACAATGATTATGCCTCACTTGAGGGTCGTAAAGGGATGCCTGAAGGTCATGCCGTTGTGCTCAGGGAGGTCATTGTTCCGATCTTTCGCAATGAAAAAGCAGTTGCAATACTTGGCGTCGGCAATAAAGCGAGCAATTATGACGAGAATGATATTGAATGGTTAACGATCCTTGCGGATGCAGCATGGGATGTTGTTGCCAAGAAGATTGCCGAAGAGGAGCACATCATTCTGCAGGCCCAGAAACTCAGTATTGAACAGCTGGCCATGCACGACTCTTTGACAGGCCTGCCAAACCGCCGCCTCCTTTCTGAGCGGATATCGCTGACTCTGGCCCAATGCCAACGGAACAACATAAGGGCCGCTCTGATGATTTTTGATTTAGACCAATTCAAACCTGTCAATGATACGCTTGGCCATGCCATCGGAGATGCGCTGCTCCAGCAAGTGGCAGCCCGATCGCAGGTAACCCTTCTTCGAAGCGGAGACTCGATTGCCCGGATCGGGGGCGATGAGTTTGTTATTCTGCTGCCGCAAATATCAGAAGTGTCGAATGCTGAAGCTATTGCAGAGAAAATCAGGCTGGCCATGTACAAGCGGTTCGATATCGAGGGGCATATCATCAATATATCGTGCAGTATCGGGATTGCTGTTTTTCCGGATCATGGCCGTGATGAGATAAGGCTGATGAGGCATGCTGATGAGGCTATGTATTTGTCGAAGAGTCGGGGGAGGAATTGCGTTACGGTGTATGCTGAAAGTGGGCGGTAGGCAGTGGGCGGCGAGGGAATTGTGTGGAAGTATTGGAGTTTTTTTATATATCATATTATATATTATGAGTTATAGTCCGCTTAATAAGCATATATTTTGTTGCTATGGCTAACCAGGAGCATTTGGGGATTCTCAGGCAGGGTGTGGAGGTGTGGAACCGATGGGTGAAAGAGAATCGAGGGATAGTACCTGACTTGAGCGGTGTTGATTTGAGCGGTGCTCGCCTTACCGGAATTGATTTTTGTGAAGTCAATCTCAGCGGGGCTAATTTGAACGGGGCTGATTTGAAGGCCTCTCTTGAGTCGGGAGCAGATTTTACCAAGAGCGGGTTGAGGACGGCCGTTCTCAATGGAGCAAATCTCAGCGGGGCGTATCTCAGTGGGGCGGATCTAAGCAAGGCTTATCTGATTGAAGTGAATCTTTCCGAAGCCAATGTCAAGGGAGCCGTTTTCACTGATGCTGTGATGTTTAAAGCAAATCTCTTTAAGGCAGATTTGAGTGGAGTGAATTTTAGCGGGGCCGATTTGAGTGAGTCGAATCTTAAGGAAAGCGTTCTCAGCGGTTCGAATCTTACCGGAGTGAATCTCAAAAAAACGGTGCTCACCAAGGCCAATTTAAGCGGTGCCTTGCTGTGTGGGGCAATTCTCACTGAAGCCAATCTCAGTGAAGCTATTCTCAGTGAAGCAATTCTCACTGAAGCCAATCTTCAAGGGGCAGATTTGAGGGCCGCTATTCTGGATCGGGCAAATCTGAGTGAAGCTATTCTCAGTGAGGCCATTCTCAATAAAGCCAATCTCAGGGGAGCTGATTTGAGGACCGCTATTCTGAATAAAGCCAATCTCAGCGAAGCCAATCTGAGTGAAGCAATTCTCAGTGAATCCAATCTCAAAGGGGTCGATTTAAGGGCCTCCATTCTGAATAAAGCCATTCTCAGCGCAGCTAATTTAAATATCGCCAATCTCAGTGAAGCCAATTGCAGCGGAGCAGTTTTTATTGGCGTCAATCTCAGCGGCGCTATTTTGAAGGATACCTTCCTGAACGGAGCCAATCTCAAAGGCGCCAATCTTGACGGAGCAGATCTTGAGGGGGCTAATCTTGAGGGGGCTAATCTTGAGGGGGCTAATCTTGAAAAAGCAATACGTGCGTTCGTTACAGGAAAATCTGTATAAAACTGAAAACGACTCTTGAATCGACATTTAGCAACAATCGCTTTCGCCTTGAGCGCTGCCATCATCGTGGTCATAGGGATCTTTGTTTTTTTCAGTTTAGGCACTCTCATCGAGAGTAACCAGAAGGTCAGTCGTACACTGATAAAGCTCAACAAGCTTGACCATATCCTTGCGCATGTTACCGATATTGAAACAGGACCGCGCGGCTACATCATTACCGGAGATGAGCACTATCTGGCCCCTTATGCGGCAGCCCTTTCGTCTGACGGCTTAGAGCAGCATATCAGGGAACTTCTTCAATTGAGCGCAGATGACCCCGTTGAGCAAACCTCCATGGCATCGCTTGAGCTGCTTGCTGCAAAAAAAATCCTTTTTATGGGCCAGGTTGTCGAGTTGAGAAAAAACAGAGGGTTTGATGCAGCCAAGGCATTGGTATCGACCGATGTCGGCAACATAACGATGGAGGAGATCCGGCGTTTGATTGCCGGGATGAAACAGAGGGAGACGGAAATTCTTCAGCAGGGGTCTTCTGCGGCCTCAGCAAGCCTGCTGAACACCATAGTGTCAATAAGAACAGGCGGAGCAGCGAGCCTTATCCTGCTGGTGCTTTCGTTTATTCTTATCAATCGTGAAACTGCTAACCGCAAGCGAATTGCAGAGGAGCTGCTGCGACTTAACAGGGAACTTGATCAGCGTGTCGAAGAGCGCACAATCCAGAAACAGGAAGAGCTGAAGAAACGCATGCAGGAAGAGAACAAAGTCCAGAATTTCTCCCGGCTGTATGCAACACTCAGCCAGATCAATGAAGCCATTGTGCGTCTTAAAGAGTACGATGAATTGTTCAATGCCGTTTGCCGCGTGGCCGTTGAGCATGGCAAATTCGGGCTGGCGTGGATCGGGCTTTATGATCACGAAACCGGCATGGTAACACCTACCTTCATTACCAATGCCGGCTTGGATCTGCCACCATTGACCCCTGTCAACATTACAGAAACTCCCTTTAAGGAGGGAATCATGGCCTCCGCAGCAAAGTCAGGAAGTGTCGCGTACTGCAAAAACATCCAGACCGACCCGACCATGAAGCATTGGCTGGAAATGGCTATAGCGGGCGGTTTTCATTCAGCCGCGGCGGTTCCGCTTCGCCGGAACGGGGTTGTTGCCGGACTGCTTAATCTTTATTCGGCAGAGGTGGACTTTTTTACTGAAGGAGAGGTTCACCTGCTTGAGGAAATAGAAAAAGATATTGCTTATGCCATCGATACCATAGAGCTGGAAAAGAGACACAAACAGGGTGAAGTGGCTCTGAAGAAAAGTGAACAGCAGTTCAGAGAGATGTTTGAAAACAATTCTGCCGTTATGATCATCTTCGATTCTGCCACAGGCGGAATTGTTGATGTGAATCATGCTGCAATGAAGTTTTACGGGTGGCGTAAGGAAGAGTTTCTCTCCATGAATTTAGGGGAGATCAACGTGCTTCCTCATGAAGAATTGCAGGTTTTAATCAAGGGCGTCTTATCGGGAGAGAATAAATATTTGATTGCAAGGCATCGCAGAGCGAACGGCTCAATCCGGGATGTAGAGGTGTTTACCAGTGTGGTCGAGGTGAGCGGCAGCCCTATGATTTATTCGTTTATTCATGATATCACCGAGCGAGTGCGCCTTGAGAAAGCCAATGCATTCCACATTTCCATGCTTGAGAAGGTGCAGAGCAAAACCACTAACGAGCTGCTCCGGATGACTATTGATGAAGCCGAAAAGCTGACAGAGAGCTCTATCGGGTTTCTGCACTTTGTTGATGATAACCAGACCATGATCTCTCAGCAGGGCTGGTCGACAAACACTATTACAAACCTGTGCAAGGCGGAAGGAAAAAGCGGACACTATGCCTTGAATGATGCGGGGATATGGGCCAATGCCTTGCGGGAGCGGAGAGCAGTTGTTCATAATGATTTTGCTTCTATAAAATATCGTAAAGGGATGCCTGAAGGACATGCGGAAGTGAAGCGTGAAGCGGTGATCCCAATATTCCGCAACAATAAGGTGGCTGCGGTGATCGGTGTCGGGAACAAACTTGTTGACTACAGTGAGGATGATGTGAGAATAGTTGCCATACTGGCTGATGCAGCGTGGGATGTCATTGCAAAAAAAATGATAGATGATGAGCACAAAATACTTGAGTTACAGAAGTATGTTATTGAAAATCTTGCCATGCATGACTCACTGACGGGCCTGCCGAACCGCAGGCTGCTTTCGGAGCGCTTAACCCTTGCCATTGCGCAGTGCAGGCGCAATAAAACCAAGGCGGCACTTTTTGTTTTTGATCTCGACAGATTCAAATTTGTTAATGATACACTTGGACACGGGATAGGTGACCTGCTGCTCAAAGAGGTGGCGACCCGCATTCTCGGCATTTTGCGTAGAAGCGGAGACTCGCTCGCGCGCCTCGGGGGTGATGAGTATGTTGTTCTGCTGCCGCAGATAGCGACTGAGTTGAGTGCCGTTGCCATCGCCGACAAGATAAAACAGGCTATGCTAACGCCTTTCGAGATTGAAGGTCATGCCATAAACATTACATGCAGCATCGGTATTGCCCTTTTTCCTGAACACGGTGAAGATGAGCTGACCTTGATGAAGCATGCTGATGAAGCTATGTATTCGTCGAAGAGTCTTGGGCGGAATTGTGTCACGGTGTTTGAAGAACGGGGGGGGTGAGCAGTTGGCCGTGGGCAGTTGGGAGTTGGCGGGGGGACGATTTAATGGAAGGAGGGGGCTCTGGAGAGGATGGTGGAGTTACGGAGGCGGGCTGAAGAACGGCTGAAATCAATGGGTGTCATTCCTGATATTCTCTGTTCGAAAGAGGCGATGCAGCACGTTCTGCAAGAGCTCTCGATTCATCAGATTGAGCTTGAGATGCAGAAAGAAGAGCTCCTGGATTCAAGGGATAACATCCAGAAGGAGCAGAGGCGATATGCTGATTTGTATGATTTTGCACCGGTAGGCTATTTGACTCTTGCTGCAGACAGCACAATACTGGAGGCAAATCTTACCATAGCCAGGATACTTTCGGTTGATCGATCACGACTGAAGGGCATCCGTTTTGAGAGTCTGATTGCACAGAGGGACCGCCCGGCATTCAATAGCATGATGAAAAGGGCGCTTTTGAGCAGAACAGAGGAGTATAGTGAAATTATGATCGGGAAAGCCGGCACTGCGAACGAGCCCGCCTCGCTCCAGCGGATCTTTCAACTTGACGCGATCATCAGCGACTCTCTGCCGGAGTACCACCTTACGCTTACTGACATCAGCGATGCCAGACGGACCTTAGAGGCGTTCAAGAGTAAAGAGGCGCAGTACAGGCGGTTGTTTGAAGCCGCACGGGAGGGAATTCTGATACTCGACTACAAGAGCGGCACGGTCATCGATGCCAATCCCTTTATAGCTCATCTTCTTGGGTTCAGCCTTGATGAAATTACAGGTAAAAAGGTGTGGGAGCTGGGATTTGTTGTTGATGACATGAAGGCTCGAAAGGCTTATCTGAAATTGCAATCTAAAGGTTTTATGAGTTTCTCGGATATCTCCCTGCAGCATAAAAACGGGGAGTTCGTCAGTGTCGAGCTGGTGAGTTCTGTCTATAAGGTCGGTGATGAACATGCGATCCAGTGCAACATTCGCGATATCAGCAATCAGAAAAAACTGAGCCTGTATGAAAAGAGCATTTCAACCAGTCATCAGGAGACTATTTATGCTCTGGCATCCATGGTTGAGATTCGGGATTCCTTTGCAGCGGGTCACCAGAAACGTGTTGCGGAACTCTCGGTGGCTATTGCCGAAGAACTTCGACTTTCTCCTGGCGAGATATCGGGTCTGCAGCTTTCATCAATCCTTCACGATATCGGGAAGGTTACCATACCGACTGAGCTATTGGTCAAAACAACCCCATTGACAGAAGCTGAAATGGAGATGTTACGCACTCATTCACAGGCGGGATACGATGTTCTCAAGGGGATTCACTTTCCCTGGCCGATAGCTCAAACCGTGCTGCAGCACCATGAGCGCCTTGATGGAAGCGGTTACCCGAACAGACTCAAAAGCGAGAGTATCAGAAAAGAAGCAAGGATCATCGGAGTAGCCGATACCGTTGAAGCTATGAGCGGAGCAAGGCCTTACAGGCCTGCAGTTGCTATCGACAAGGTACTCCGGCATATCCGGCATGAAAGCGGACGGTTGTTTGATCCGGGAATTGTCGAGATTTGTGTCGGGCTCTTTCAGGACGGGAAGTTCAGATTTTCGATGTAAGGGGGGACTTTTATGTGCGGAATTGTCGGGTATATCGGGGGACAGGGGGCGGGGGCTCTGCTTTTGCGGGGGTTGAAGCGGCTGGAGTACAGGGGGTATGATTCGGCCGGGTTGGCCGACTGGCCGAACATGTCATCTTTATTCCCACGGCGTCCGCTCCGGTGATGCCTCTGTTAACAGTTATTCCGCTGCAGCTCCTGGCTTATCATATTGCGACTTTGCGTGGCTGCAATGTTGACCGGCCACGGAATCTTGCAAAGTCGGTGACTGTGGAGCAGGTTCGTTATGTAGCATTAACTTTTTTTTCTTCAAAATCGAACCCTTTGCTTTTATTACTGAATTAATTTATTTAATTTACGCCTAATATTTGGAGTGTAAGTGTGCGGCAGTTGGCACAAAACTCTTACTTCAATGACAACATACCTCTTTACTCTGCACAGAAAAGCAGGTTTTCAAGCCGTACTAATAGCGGTTATACTTTTCCTCGTCAAATACTCAATATTACAGATAGCAATTGTATTGGTTAAATTTTTATCTGCTTTTTCACGAAGCAAAGCATCGAGATATTTATCCGATTAAAATTATAATAATATGTAAATAATGAAATATTGAGATGAATAGTTGGCTCGGCAATACAAAAAGAAAATTCATATATCTTATAGATATTGCTATTAACTTACGCCAGTATTTACGAGTTTTAAGGGGTTATCGAAATATAAAGAAAGAGAAAATTTTTTGGGAATTTCCAATGTATTTTTTTTCAAAAGATATGGGTATAAAAAATACAGCATTAATTATAGCGCATCATTACGGTTTCATTGGAAATACATTATTTGATAAATCTATGAATCGGGAATTAAAATATGAAATCTCTCTTTGGTGTTGTGAAAGTGTTCATTCCAAAATAAAATTATCATCTTCTTTGAGTATGAACGAGGGTATGCTTGAATTGATTTTCAATTATAACTCTGTTGATATTTATATATATGGGATTACGATAGCGCCAGGATATTTGTTTGGTTTGTCATGTCAAAGTGTAATTTTGATAAGCAGAATGCAGGCAGTGTCAGGTGATTCTACCCTCTTACAAAAATGTACAAAAGAACAAATAGGCATAAACCCACAAAGAAACTTATTTTATGCATGTATGGGTATTGCAGAAAAATTAAACATTACTCACTTGGTTTCTGTTAATGCGTCTAATCAGGTTAGTTCTGTTAATAGAAGATTGTCTGTTTTTACATATGATAAATTTTTAGAAACATTTGGAGTGAATAAATGTGATAATGAATATTATTATTTTGAATTATCTATGCTTCAAAATAATAAATCTTGCAACTTGACTTCTCATAAACGCAGGCATTTAATTCGGCATAAATTTAATACTAATATAAAGCAATCAATTGTTATCAATCTTGATAAGGTTATTTGTGGCGACAGAATTTGAATAGATTTGAAGCATAATCAAGATATGATTTTTGAATATCCAATAAAGTGTTATTTTTTACACCGTGCACATATACGAGAATGTTTTTGCTAGATATTATTAAAGAACTGGAGGTTGCATAACAACTGAATGAGTATGGTTATGATAAAAATGGACACAAATAGTGAGCCAAAGGAAGCAGAAGCACACAAAGCATTCACTGTTCGTTCGATGAATAAAAGTTGTCGAACGTTCAATTCTTACCTTTACTAAACTATACTTCATTACCTTCAGCTTCTAAGCAACCTTAGAAAAACCGCTCAAAGACTCCTTCAGTCCAAATTAAGCATCACGCTTGTATACATTCATTTCGCAGTTGGCATATTTTTTTACATACGAATAGCTGGTATTCAGAATAAAATGATTTTCGGAGATTTTTGTGTTTTCAGTACTAAATCAAATGTAAAAAATGCTTGTTCTTTTAAATGTCTCACATCGGAAACAATCAGTGAATCTTGAGTAGCCTGTCATGCGAGAGCAAAGTCAAAGAGATAGGTTTTTATTGACTGGTGCTTGCCAAGACCCATTTTTTTATGGAGCCTGTATCGGATGCTTTCCATTCCTCTTGGAGATATGCCGATAAAATGAGCGATCCCGACAGTATCGTAATTCAACTTGACAAGCAGACTGATTCGCAGTTCTCGATGACTGAGGTTGGGATGTTTTTTCTGGAGCTTTGCGAGAAAAACAGAATCGGATTCTGTAAGCTCGATGTTGAGGCGTTTTTCTATTGTCCTTGTTTCTATAAGACTGAGGCATGCTTGGCTCATGATTTTTTTAACAGGAGCATCTATTTCAAGCGCGGTGATCTGATCAAAAAGATTATTCAATATTGAGGATTTTTCGGCTACTGCAGCTGTAACTCTTGCGAGTTCTGTCGTCTGTGTTGCGAGTCTTGATTTGAGTGCTGCTATCTCTTGTTCAAAGTCGATGACGGTCTTTTTGTTCATTTCGGCTTGTGCATTCATTTTGATGGTCATTTTGGTTATTTGGTTATCAAAATCTTTCCGGAGCAGTTCGGCGTCTTTTTTTTGTTCGTTGTCTTTTTCCAATAAATCCAGTCGAAGGGAGTCTATGGCTTTAAAGAATGTGTAGAAGGGGCTGGCCTGCGATGGGGGTGCTATTGGTTCTTCGTACAGATTAAGCCATGATATTCGGGCTAAAGCCCCGAGAAAACGTTTTTTTATTTCTGAATCACCAAAAGCATCGATGAGTTCGACGTTGTCAGGAACAACCGTTCCATCATTGAATGCTTGAACTTTATGAATGGCTTCCTGATAATTTTCAGCCTTTATAACCCGGAGTTGTGCAGGAACGACTGCTGCAAATGAGTCTACCGAGATACGCATAGATTCGGCGATATTGTAAAAGGCGATGGCTCCAAAGGCAGGCTGCCAGTAATAAAGAAGATCGGCAATGTTCTTTTTGTAGTGGTAGGAAAGATCGGTGATGTGCTGAAGATTCCAGATAAAGTGAAAGGACTTGTTGAGAAGTCCGGATTCGCTGAGTACGACTTTCAAGAGTTCGACGTCCATGAAGTCGAGCACAATATCGTGCCCTGATTCAACCCAGGCATGAATGATGTTGTTGTCAATAAGGTCAATCCATTGGGTGAATCCTCCTGCTGGATGATGGTTTTTCCAATGGTTTTTATGGGTCGTTTTCAGTAAACGAGTTTTCGGGGCTGCCATACAGTCTTTTTTGGGGGAGGGGGTGGCAAGTCTCTTATTTCAATACGATTACGTGTTACCTGAGTTTAATAATGCTATTTATCTTTTTAAAAATCAATTTTTTTTGAAAAAAAGTTAACGAACAGGGGGAGGGGGGGAGTTGGCGGTGGGGAGTGAGTGCGGATTTCCTGATTTAGGGTTATATTGTTGGGGATTAATGGTTTTGTAATCAATAAATCTAATCATGGGAGCAGAGGGCGTATGAAGAAAGTGTTTGTATCAATAGCTGCAGCTGCCTTGGCGGCGATGCCTTTGCTGGCAAATGCAGCGCCGGTCAAAATTGGTTTTATCAATTCAATTACCGGTAAAGAGGCGCAGATCGGGGAGAACCTGACGAATGGGGCGGCTATGGCCATTGAAGATTTGAAAGCGAAAGGCGTGCAGGTTGAGCTGATCAAGGAAGATGACGGGGGAGATCCGAAAAATGCTTTGGCTGCTTATGAGAAGCTTGTAACCCGTGATGGCGTTATAGGGGTGGTGGGGCCATATACTTCCGGTTCGGCAAATGTGGTCGCTTCGAGGGCTGACCAGTATCAGGTGCCTTTGCTGGTGCCTGCTGCCGCCAAGGAGGAGATAACCATGAAAGGGTATAAAAACGTTTTTCGGCTGAATGCTCCGGCCAATGTTTATTCGAGTGTGCTGTTGAAAGCTGTGGCTGCATTTAAGCCGAAGACGATTGCATATGTTTATGCTGCTACTGATTTCGGCGTTTCAACTGTCAAGACGGCGCAGGAGAATGCACTGAAAATGGGGTTGAAGGAGGTCGCGAATGAAAAGTACCAGCAGGGGCAGCCTGATTACCGGCCTTCGCTGGCTAAAGTCAAGGCGGCGAATCCTGACCTTGTGTTTCTTGTTTCGTATGATGCCGATGCCATTTTGCTGATGCGTCAGGCGAAGGAGATAGGGCTTACGCCGAAGGCGTTCCTTGGTGCTGGTGCGGGGTATACTACGGCACAGTTTGCGCAGCAAACGGAGATTTCCAATCTGGTGATTTCTGCTACGCAGTGGACTGATGATGTCAACTGGCCAGGTGCTGCCAGCTTTGCAGTCCGGTACAAGGCAAAATATGCAAAAGAGCCTTCCTATCATGCAGCGTGCGCTTATGAGGCTGTGAGAATTATGGGCGAAACGGGATCGAAAGCCCTGACTGCTGCCAAACTGCGTGCAGGGCTTAAGGCTGGAAGCTGGAATGGTATTATGGGACCGGTGAAATTTGCCGATTATAGCGGATTTACCAACCAGAACAACCATCCAATGCTGGTCGAGCAAGTTTTAAGCGGGAAGTATGAGACGGTGTTTCCTGCTCAATTCGGCAAAAAGAAACTGGTTTATCCTTTTACGCGATAATCAGGCTTTCTGTTTCATCCTGATGCATGGGCGCTTTCATAGGTTTTTGGAGGCGCCATGCTCATTTCACCCTGGAGATCCATAATGTTTTTTTTGCAATCCCTTCTTTCCGGAATCCTGACCGGCGGAGTTTATGCTCTTGCCGGAATTGGTATGTCGCTGGTGTTTGGTGTTATGAATATCAGCAATTTTGCTCATGGTGATTTGATGATGCTGGGGATGTATATGGCTTATTTTGCCTTTACCCTGCTTCATATTGACCCTTATCTGTCGCTTGTGCTGATTATTCCAACAGCTTTTCTGTTCGGGTTTGTTCTTGAAAAGGTGTTTATCCATCGCATTATCAGTCATCCTCATCAAAATCAGATTTTGTTGACCATTGGTCTTGGTCTGATTATGAGCAATAGCGCACTGCTGGGTTTTACGAGTGACCCGAAGATATTGACAACATCTTATTCAAGCAGTGCCGTTCATATTGCCGGGGGTATTTCGTTGTCGGTTCCTTTGCTTTTATCGTTTGTGATTACTTGCGGGATTACCGGGGTTTTGTTCCTGTTTCTTTCAAAAACCACTACAGGGCTGGCGTTGTGGGCTACAAGCCAGAACAGGGAGGCTGCGCAGCTGATGGGTATTAATGTTGCGAAGATGAGTGCTCTTGCGTTCGGGCTTGGTACTGCTCTGGCGGCAACGGCGGGGGCCCTGATTGCGCCGACGTATTACATTCATCCGATGGCTGGGCATACCTTTCTGTTGAAGGCTTTTACCATTTGCGTGCTAGGGGGGCTTGGGTCGGTTGTTGGAGCTGGAGTTGGCGGGGTTATTATCGGGGTTGTTGAGTCGATGTCGTCGACTTATCTGTCGAGCGACTGGAAGGATGTTGTTGTGTTTATCATTTTTTTGATGGTTCTGCTATTTCGTCCGCAGGGATTGTTTGGTAAAAAGGGGGAGCAGTAAATGAAACAGGTCACCATTATTGCAATTATCGCAGGAATTGCGGCTGTTTTGCCGCTTGTGACAGGGGAGAGTCCTTATTTTATCGGGGTCATGATTTCGGTGCTGATGATGGCGGCGCTCTCTTCGGCATGGAATATTCTGGGAGGGTATGCGGGGCAATACAGCTTTGGGCATGCGGCTTATTTTGGTGCGGGTGCCTATACGACTTTGATCATGATTTCGACGTTCAATTTCAACCCGCTGGGCGGTATGGTGGCGGGAATCATTGTTGCCTGCATTATTGCCCTGGTTACAGGAAGCATTGTGTTCAGGCTTCGGGGGCATTATTTTGGTCTTGCCTCGATTGCTGTCGCTGAGATTGTGCGTCTTTCGGCGCTGAATTTTGAGTTTACCGGGGGAGCGCAGGGGATTCTGCTGTCTGACGTCTCGTTGTGGGGGGTGGACCTGAACAGTAAGCTTCCGTTTTATTATGGCATGCTGCTGGTGCTTGTTGTTTCGCTTGGTATAACGCTCTATATGAGAAGTTCGAAAACGGGTTTTTACCTGCAGGCTATCCGCGAAGATCAGGATGCGGCTGCTTCTCTCGGGATTAATCTTTCGTTTTATAAAAACAAGGCGTTATTGATTTCGGCAGCTTTGACGTCTGTTCTGGGAAGCCTTTATGCTGTCTATATCCGGTTTATTGATACTTCGGCAGTGCTTGATCTCCGGCTTTCAATCGAGATAATTCTGACGGCAATTATCGGCGGGGTCGGGACGTTGTGGGGGCCGGCGGTTGGGGCGGTTTTGCTGGTACCGCTTGCTGAAGTGCTGCGTTCAAATGTGATAGGGGAGGCACTGGTAAAACATGGTATAGTGTCGGAAAAATCGGGTCTTGGAATCTTTTTTAAGGATAACCTTGCTCATGCTCATGTTCTTGTATACGGAATCATAACTGTACTCTGTATTCTTTATCTGCCCAAAGGGATTCTCGGGCTTTTCCGGAGAACGAAATGATAGAGCATCTTTTGCATATCAATCATGTCTGCAAGCATTTCGGGGGTAATGTCGCTGTGTCGGATATCAGTTTTTCTGTTGATGAAAAGCAGATTTTCGGGCTGATCGGGCCGAATGGAGCAGGGAAGACGACGTTGTTCAACTGCATCAGCGGATTTTTTCCGGTCACTTCGGGCGATATCATTTTTGATAATAAAATAATTAACAAGCTGCGGCCGGATGAGGTTTGCCATCTTGGTATGGCTCGTACCTGGCAGAGGGTGAAGCCGCTGGGCAGTCTGACTGTTCTTGAAAATGTTATGATTGGAGCGTTTTCTATTACCAATGCAACAAGGAAGGCGGAGGAGATTGCTTTTGAGCAGTTAGGGTTAGTGGGATTGAGTGATTATGCAACAAAACCGGCAGGGTCACTCTCTATCGGCCTGAAAAAGAAGCTTGAACTTGCGAGGGTGCTGGCTACGCGGCCGAAAATGCTGCTTCTGGATGAAATTTGCGGTGGGTTGAACCTTACTGAAACTGATACTATTCTTGATATCATCCGGGAGGTTCGACGTAAAGGCGCTACCATTGTTTTTATTGAGCATGACATGAAGGCTGTTACAGCTATCTGTGACTGGATAGTTGTTTTGAATTCCGGTGAAAAACTGGCGGAGGGCAGGCCGGAGGAGATTACCAGGAATCCTGATGTTATTGAAGCTTACCTTGGAGGAGGCCAGAATGCTTAGTATTCAACATCTTAATGCCGGATACGGCGAAATGCCTGTGTTGAAGGATGTCAACATCACTCTTGCCGAAGGTGAGATTGTTTCTGTTGTGGGGAGTAACGGTGCGGGCAAGTCAACGCTTCTGAAGGCGATTTCGGGACTCGTGAAATCAAAAGGGACAATCACTTATAATAATGAATCGCTTCTTTCGCTTCAGGCTCATACGATAGTTCAGCGTGGCATTGTGCATGTTCCGGAGGGCAGGAAGATTTTTCCTGAAATGAGTGTTGTTGAAAACCTGATTATGGGTGGCTATCTGCATCCAAAAGATCGTAAAGAGAATATGGAGCGGGTTTTTGCCTTGTTTCCGAAGCTTGCTGACAGGCGCAATCAGCTTGGTGGAACAATGTCGGGGGGCGAACAGCAAATGCTTGCGATAGGGAGAGGTTTAATGGGAAATCCGAAACTTCTTCTGCTTGATGAGCCGAGTCTTGGTTTGTCGCCGTTGTTTACCGAGGTTGTTTTCGGCGCAATTCAGACCATCAATAAAAGCGGTGTTACGGTGCTTCTTGTTGAACAGAATGTGTATCAGTCGCTGAACATCAGCAATAGAGGCTATGTTATTGAAATTGGAAGTATTGTGCTTACGGGAAGCGGTGAAGAGCTTTTGAATAACCAGGATGTCAGGAAGGCTTTTCTGGGGATGTAGGGGGTTAACAAAACATCCAGGCAACGCCTTACTGGAAAATGAAGCGTAAAAAGGGTTGCTAAAGGTTTCTATAAGTGGCACCTTTTACTAAAAGGAGATTTGGTTATGTCACCGACAAAAGGTGTCAAGCTATATGATACTACCCAGCAAAGGCTTGCTGCTTTGGCTCGAATACGCGACAGATCGTCGCACTGGCTCATGTGCAGAGCAATCGAATCATTCTTAGACCGCGAAGAACATTACGAGCGCGAAAAACGCGAGGATATGGAGCGTTGGGAACGTTATCAATTAACCGGTGTGGCAATATCCCATGAAGCATAAGAGATTTTTGGCTTATGCTTTTTTTGCGGAGCATTTACTTTACATAATATATATTATACAACAAGCAAATCAGATCAAGAAGATGCACAAGAACTAAGTATAGCCTTCGGCAGTAAGTTCAAATCGTAGAGTATTGTGATTTTCAATGATGCCATTGCGTATGAGAGCGATGTCGCCCGCGCGGTTTACCTGTGGATGATTAAACAGTCTATTTAAAATTTTGTTTATTGGCGTCTATTTATCAATAACTCTACAGATAAATGAGAAACCATCTATCGTTTTGACGATCTAAGAATATTATTATTAACCGAATGATGGAGTTGTCTTTCAGTGACCCTTAACCCAAACGTTCAGTTTATCCTTCATGACCCACTCCTTCCACATAGATCTCCAGAAAATGTAAAAATTTACTGCACGTGTTATCTGATATGATGGAATAGAAAGAAATACCTGTCCAAATCGCTTAATTCTTATTCCTTCAATAATTGAAAACAATGAGATAATCGCTGTATCAACAACCAATACAAGTAAGACCGCTGAAAATGTGAGGTGTTGAATAGAATAAAGTACTGCGAATAAGATGACAAGCATAAAAAAAGCAGCGTCTATAAGATAACCAAACGCAAAAGCTGCCAATTTTTTGTCTCTCTTCAGAAGCATCTTCCAGTGTAACGCCAAGTTCTGAAAATAGCCTCTATACCACCGGTCGACCTGTCCAATGTAGATTTTTTTTGTCGGAGGATCATACGGATAGCAATAAGCATCCCGAACGCAGCATATCCGATACCCCTTCATGGATAACTCCCAAGTAAGATCCATATCTTCCCCCATTGTTCGAGTCTGGTATCCACCCATCTCCATTACTATATCTGTTTTAAAAATGGTGAAACATCCAGATGCGACCAACACAGCCCCTATATGGTTCTGTGCCATTTTGAAGAGAGAAATACCAAACACATACTCAATGAAGCGTCCTCTTTCCCACAATGAGTGAATTCGGGCTGGAATAATGTTACTGCATACCGCTGCAGTCAATGGATCATTAAAATATGGCAGGGAGTTTTTGATGCAATTCTGGTCGAGCACTGTATCAGCATCCATGGTAATGTAAAGCTCGGTTTTCACAAGACCAAGATCCATAACATACTTAAGTGCGGTCGCCTTTGTTCCTTGATTAACATTTGTACGTATTACCGTTACTCCAAGAGAAGCGGCTATCTCGCCGGTACGGTCGCTTGAGTGATCATCAATTACAATAATTTCATCAGGAAGAACTGTTTGAGCAAGAGCACTCTGAATTGTATCCGCGATTGTCTTTTCCTCGTTGTATGCTGGAATAAGTATGGTAATTCCATAGTTATTTATCGGACCCTTGGCAATGTCATTATTGTCCATACCAAAAATCCAACGCAATGCGGCAACACTTTTATTTTTCATTGTAACTCTTTGGGTCATTATTTTTTTTAAACAGATTCTGTTTAACGTAATTTCTTTTTGATGACTGATATTTACTCTATTCATATCTTCAGTCATTGGAACTTTACATAGTTTTATTTGATACTAAGCCAAAAGCTAGATTAGAAAGAATAAACTCTGAACCCATTGCAATGCCGTTTGCTATAATTTTTTCAGATTCATGTTCAACATTTGCCATCTGTTCGTAGCTGATCTGCCCGGTAAATTGATATCCGTTAACTTCTCCAGCCAGGATTGTTACAAAACTGAGTATCCCGATAATGGGATATTTAAGAATAAGATGAATGACAGTCATAAAGCCACCGCTAATTCCAATCATGATTATCTCCTGTTTTAGTGTTTCCAATCACCGCCAAACCCAACTTGCACAAACACTTCTACTGCTTCGGGGCCTTTAATTATGGTGTTTAAATAATTCTCTTTTCTATATCGAGCTCCAATGTTTACATTACCCCATCCATCTTTTACTATTTTAAACGGGTGAGCTACCTTGAATCCTGCTTCAGGAATTAACTCGTTGTTCCAATATTCCGATGGATTAGAATCTTTGGTGGCACCCATTGCAACAAAGGGAATAAAACTCCATCCATTGTATTCCATTACCTTTACACCTTGCTCAAATCGACCTGTTACAAGTGATCTATCGCCACCAGCTCTACCTTCACCCCAAAAAGAAAATGGATAGCTTATTGATGTTTCTGCAGCTTGAGCGGAAGCTGCAAGCATTATTGCAATTAATAGTATTGATAATTGTTTACTCATTGTACTCTTCATTAACCTTCTATTTTTGGCTCTTCGCGGAAGTTAGTGGAATGAGTTGATAAAGTCGTAGACTGCAGTATTTCAATGCGAGCCACCGAGATGCAAAAACTTACCGACCATTATCAACAACTCTTAGGATTTCCCGCCATCTGGC
>Ga0208743_1000075_pt1 | contig 48913 bp, 39 predicted proteins | sample CryBogCBH04Jul08_FD_184615 | JGI IMG/M metagenome (GOLD analysis project Ga0208743, IMG submission 184615) | Freshwater microbial communities from Crystal Bog, Wisconsin, USA - CBH04Jul08 (SPAdes) (version 2) | ecosystem: Environmental > Aquatic > Freshwater > Lake | place: Crystal Bog...
TAATGGTCGGTAAGTTTTTGCATCTCGGTGGCTCGCATTGAAATACTGCAGTCTACGACTTTATCAACTCATTCCACTAACTTCCGCGAAGAGCCTAATTAATAAAAATTCATTTATAATCATTACTTTGCATTGATATACTCAATATTTCTGTAGCCATTAAGTCCATAATAGTAGTTCGCGAATACTTTTTTATAAATCTCTCTCTTGCATTGCAAGACAGGTTCAATGTTTGGAATGATGATATCGCATCTGAAACATCACATGATCGAAATATAGTAACATTATCCATTTCAGCTTTAAGAAATTCAGCAGCATAACCCCGAACGCCTGCCCATATTGGCTTCCCCATAGACCCATATTCAAAGAGCTTTGAAGGCAATACTTTTTCAAAGGCGTTATATTTATTTAAATGCATAAAAAGCACATCAGCGCGTTCATACTCAAGGATAAGCTGATCTCGCGGGATAGGTGGTAATATCTCGACATTTCTACATCTAGCTGAATAAAGACTTTTTTCAAGTAACACCCTTCGCCCCCCATCACCAATTAAACGAAATTTAACTTTGCCATATAACTGATTGGCCAATTCAGGGATAATCAAATGTAAACCCTGTCCTTCACCAAAGTTTCCTGCATATAAGACAATTAATACATCATTTACTAATCCTTGTTTCCTGCTCGAACTTTTGACTACATCCTTTACACTTATTGCATCAAGAAACTCATTATCGATACCGTTAGTAAAATAAGAATAAGATTGATTAGGATAGCGTGAAGTGAAATATGACCTAAAACCTTTTGAAACAAGATTAACTTTTACAGCAGAGGTAATCGTATAATGCTCGATCATTGAAAAAAAATACTTAAAATATAATGCCCCTTTATTGATCATCACATCTTTAATTGTATCTGTAAAAATATCTCTTATATCAAGATAAAGGGGTATATTATTTTTGCGTGAAATATATGCTCCTAATGCACCAGTCATTAAACGCGCTGAAGTTGCAATAATTAATGCATATTTTTTTTTCTTTACTTTTAAGAGGACTTTACGAGCATATTCAAGAAAAGCAAACGATTGATCAATCATTCCGGTTTTGTGATGAGGCAAATAAATACGGTGAATTTTGACCTGAGGATACTCCTCATATTCGTTTGCACAGCATTTATAAGTGCTAAAACGGTTAGGCATAGCAGTTATAACCTCAATAGAGGAATGTGCATCAACTTGCCGCAATAAAGAGTTAACAAGGGCTGCTGTACGAAATGCGCCTGGAGCCACCTCTGGTGGATAATAAAAACTTAGTAACAGTATCTTCATACAAGATTAATACATAATATTTAACAAAAATACAGTACTGTCCGGGCATAAACAATGTGGCATTTCAATGATGGTTGGAGTGCAAAGGCCATAGTTGCTCAACGAGACAAGAATTGCAACCCTTTTATCTGATTGATGAAGCAGGTCGGGACGCATAGTTTTTTTTGCGCAACAGGTAATGGATATAGAAAGGATATTTGATTGTAGTGGTCATAATTATTCAGTTATTACTCGTGGTATTCATTGAAGAAGCAATCGTTCAAGTTGCGCAACAATTCTCACTGCTGAGCTACCATCCCATTTTTCAGGAATAGATCCTTTTTTCCACTCCCCAGCCATAAGACGGGAGAGTGCGGGAGCAAGTTTTAGCGGATCGGATCCAATCAATTCATTGGTTCCAAAAGTCACTGTCTCAGGTCGTTCTGTGTTGTCTCGCAAAGTAAGGCATGGCACTCCCATTACAGTTGCTTCTTCAGTAATCCCTCCTGAATCGGTAATAACGGCCTTGGCATTCTTGACCAGATAGTTGAATTCAAAATACCCCTGCGGGGGCACATAATGAATGCCAGGAATCTGAGCCTCACAATGACGCAGTTTTTTCGCAGTGCGAGGATGTACAGGGAAAAAAACCTGAAACCCCTCCGCAGCAGCAACAATTTCTTGCAATACACGCATAAGGTGCTGTTCACCATCAACATTAGCTGGACGATGAAGTGTCAAAACTAGATATTGTTTTGCTTTCAAACCAAACTCATCCCAAAAAGGTGGAGGGCAAAAATTGGGCATGTGCTTAAGGAGTGTGTCAATCATCGTATTGCCGACGAAAAAAATGCAATCATCAGAAACGCCTGAGAGACGGAGGTTATTATTGGCACTCTCACTCGTCGTAAAAAACCAGTTAGTTATTGCATCAGTAACAACACGATTTATCTCTTCTGGCATAGTGAAATCGAAAGAACGGATTCCACCTTCGACATGCGCTACAGGTATACATAGTTTTCGAGCAACAAGAGAGCATGCCAAAGTTGAATTTACGTCACCTACGACCAAACACAAATCGCTACGTTTTTTCATGAGTTCATATTCATAACGAACCATAATGCGTCCAGTTTGCTCTGCCTGGGTGCCTGAGCCAACCTCTAAATTTATATCAGGGTCAGGTATACCTAACTGTTTAAAAAAATGGCCTGACATGGATTGGTCATAATGCTGTCCAGTATGTATCAAACGGTACCTAAGTGAACTGCCTTGCGAGCGAGCAACATTTAAAGCATCAATAATAGGAGCGATTTTCATAAAATTAGGACGGGCACCAGCAATGATGTCAATTATCATAATTCATCCATTTTTTTCAGGACATAAAAATTAATATCTTTTTCTGTTTTAAGACTTAGAACCAATAAGAATATATTTCTTTTATACTATAATTTTGGCTGATAGCTAAAACATGACTAACAGCAACTCTTTTACCACCACTCTGATCATAAAGTCAACCTTTCAGCACCCACTAACAACTTTTCGACCACATTTTCAACATGATAATTTTGTGCTTTCTTTATACAGTGTTGACGCATTTGCAGAATGGCTGATGGATTTTCAATAAACATATTAACTTGAGCAACAATCTCCTCCACAGCATGAACTTTGAATAGAAATCCTGTTCGTCCTTCCTCGATGATCTCAGAGTTATATTTCCAATCAGATGCAATGACCGGAAGACCTGCAATATATGCATCTAACAATGCACCAGGAAAGCCTTCTCCTTCGTAATAAGATGGAAAAATCATCAAATCATATTTTTGCAGAACTTCATAAGCACTTAAAGGTTCTAGCACTCCTCGATAGCTCACATTATTTGATTTATTAAGAATACTCTGGAATTTTGACTGATAACTATCTGACAAAGGTCCATAAACATCAAGAACTACTCTTGGATTAGCAGTGCATTCAGCATTTAAACATAACACTGCTGATATTGCATCCTCGATTCCTTTTTCCTTAATAACACGTGAATAGAACACTAGTTTAATAGGTGACTTTATGGGAGTAAAGTTTATTTTTAAATTGGATGTGAATTTTCTAAAATTTGGCAAAATGACTACGTTAGGTAATTTAAGCTCTACCAACCTTTTCGCCATCGTTGCTGTTTCAACATAAACCCCATCAATAAGAGTACATAGATGGCGAAGCCATCCATTCCTTTCAAGAAGATCAGGTAACCATCCACCAATAACCACATATTTGAGAGACCGATCAAATTGCTGTTTCCAAAGGACAAACAGCGGTAGAAATAGATGAAGTCCACGAGTCCCTGGCATCATAATCACCTGACTACATTCCTTAAATCCATTTCTTGCCTCTAAAAAGAATCGAATAGGAGACTTCAATAAAAAAGCGCTATCAAGAACACGTACATTAGTCACTCCAAGTATTTCGACCAAAGCATCTGTCAACACTCTTGTCTTTATACTTTGACCATTGATTTGATTGGTTTGAAAGCCATAATTTCCACACACAAGAACTGATATTATTTTTTGCTTCATTTTATCTTGTTAAAATAAATAATAGATACAATAAAGAGACTGGAGAGCAACAGAAGATATCCTTTTCTATGTCAACAAGATAATAGGGGGATAATATTTTATTAAAGCTGAGTAGAACTGCGGAATTCAAATACTATTTCTACCGATTTTACCAATAATTTTTCAATTTCATCCCAATTATTCTTATGAGTTATTTATTTATTAAACAGGAATTTATAAATATTTTATAACCCATCACTTGTTATATTAGATTATATAAAGTCATCTTCAAATTAACATATTTTATTTCTTGTTATAATGTCAGAAGAAAATATATTAATACCTACTGGATTAATATCAAAGCTATATTGTCATACTGAAGCTAGAAAAACTGGTAAAAAAAGGGCAAAAAACTTGCACTTCAAAAACGCCTTATGTATCAACCCCGCGTCAAACAGTTCTCGTTTGAGAATTTCCATATTGCCTTTTGGTGGTAAACTTGATAAGAGTAAGCGCGACGTAAAGTCGTGTATTAGAATTGTTCGGCAAGAAGAACTCATTGTTCAGTTAATGAAGCTGAACGATACTGCACCTGTTCTTGATTTTTTTTGCGTTTTTTGGCGAGACACATACAGTCATGGAGTGTCAATAACGAATCAAACGGATACTTCAGAACGACTTTCCGAACTCTATAGCATGGTAACACGCTCAATTGTGCGGACAGCAAAGACTGCGGTATAATTGAGATTTTAGAATAGGTCGTTTAATCCAGCATACCCCATTTTATACATAGTATAAAAAAAAAGCGACAACCAAACCATAGAAGTATCAGTTAAATATCGCCATTCAAGTCAAAATATTCGAATAAAGAATCCTCGAAGCATAGCTTTGTGGAATATATACAATAGAGATTTAATGGCGTTTTAACCACTCAGATAAAGTCTTTACTGCAGTTTCTGGTACGCTCATTGGCCAACTGAAATCCGTGACCTTTCTATGATTCGCTGCAATTGAAAGAATATGCTCGTATCGTTCAATTATTGTCTCTTCAGCAAAAAGATATTCAGCTATCCTTCTAGACTCAGCACCCATTTCCTTTCTTTCAAGTTCACTAAGTGAAACCAAGCGTTGTATAACTGTAGCTATGTCTTCGGGAGAAGCTGGATTACACAAAAAACCATTCTTTCCATTCTGAACAAGATTGCCTGAATCACAGACATTGCTCACAAGAATCGGTTTACCACACGCCATACCTTCACACACTGCATTAGGAAGTCCCTCAAAGAAAGAAAAAAGGCCCACAGCATCAGCTTTAGAAAATTCATCGGCAATATCTCTTGTAGCAGGGCTCAAACGCATCGAATTGCAAAGATCGTTTTCAGAAATAAACTTTTTAACTTGTATGAATGCCGTTTGATCTTTCGGTATATATCCGAACCATTCAACTACAATTGCTGGAGTGAGTTGCTTATTTTTGAGGATGAGAAGTGCTCTTGCCACATTCATCATGTTCTTTTTTTCTTGATAACTAGCAGCAACAACAATCCTGAATTCACTTTTTATCCCTCGAACCAATCCATTTCCGTTTCCCGATGACGGGCTGAATAGCTTCAGGTCAACAGTGTTGTATATAGTGCATATTTTCGATCTAAGAAACGGAAATGCTTCCTCAAGCATGAGTTTATTAGTATAGGAATTGCTTATAATCACATCAGCCAGTCTATGGAATTGCCGCATCAATGCTCCCATTCCATTATTCATGCCAGGATCAGCCAGGCGTTCCCCCACAACCAATCCCCATCTCACAGAAGGAATTGAAGCAAGTACGGCATAAAAAGATGCCGCTTCCAAAAAAACAAGCACCACGTCCTGCCAACCTTGTCTCAGAATTCGACGCACTGCCAAGGCCCGCTTCACATAAGAACAAGGTGGAATCAGCTGACACGGAATACCTTCATCCTGCACCAGAGGAAGAAAATGATCATACTCTTGGTAGACTAGAAAACGAATTTCGTGCCCTTTTTTCTTTAACCCGATAGCGAGAGTTGTCAACTGCCTTTGCGCCCCACCAGCTGTAAGAGAATCAATAAAGCACAGGAGTTTCATAAAGTAAAAAAAATTAAACCGATAGTTGTATGCTGATTTTCTAAAGGAATCATTGACCTTGGCACCACCAGCGATAGCAAAGAAGTCTCATTACTGCCGATGTTAAGGCTGAATTTCCTTGATAAAGTCGCCAAAGACGCTCAGCACCGCATTTGACAAAAGGATCAATATATCGGTCCGAACTCATTGCCAGCGTATTTGCAAGCATATGAGCATTTGATTCTACATTCATCCATGAGTGAATTGGAATACCAAATCCTTTTTTTGCGGCATCACATACATTTTTCGGTAAGTGGCGAACTGCTAAACGCCTTAAAAGATACTTGTTCATCCCATTCTTGACTCTCAAAGCAGACGGAACTTTTAATCCTAATTCAACCATTCTGTAATCTAAAAATGGAGACCTAACCTCTAAAGAATTTCTCATGCTCATTCTGTCAACCTTGATTAGGATATCCTCCAACATAAAGACACGAATATCAATCCTTTGTGCAAGATCTATACTGCTTGCGCCAAGCCATTGAGGAAGATTCTCATTGTAACGCCCTATAATCTGCTCTGCTGCAAAGTTAAGTTCCGGTTTTAGGCATCCATCCATCCAATCCTGAAAAGGATAAAGTGGGCTGCCAAGTCCAAACCGCCCGACCGGCTGTCCCAAACGCCTGAAGAACCGTTTTGGCAAAGAATCCTGGGGTAATGAATTGGCTATAAACGACCCTACCGTATGACGAAATCCTAAGGGTAAAAGCTCAATGTTACGCCATTGCCAAGCCCTTACATGATTCCTATATCCTCCAAACATTTCATCTCCAGCATCTCCACTCAGCACCACGGTAAACTCTTTACGAGCCTCAGCACAGACCAATGATGTCGGTAGGGCTGAAGTATCAGAAAATGGTTCATCAATATGAGCCATCACCTCAGGCAATAATGAAAAGCCTTCTTTTAAATCAAGATTGCGAGTAGTAGAACGCAATCCCAGGTGGCGTGCAGTATCTAAAGCAAGCATCGTTTCATCTTCAACCTCCCCGGCAAATCCAATAGTCAAGGAGGTTAATCCATTCATTTGGCTGGCAGCAGCCGCAGCCACCAATCCCGAGTCAATCCCTCCTGAAAGGAAAACACCTAAAGGGACGTCAGAGCGCAACCGGATGCGAGTGGCATCCCAAAGAAGCGCTTCAATTTCATCTACCCACTCTTCCTCTCTTTTGCCATTCTCCTCCTTAACCTCGGGTAAATCCCAATATGTTACCGGCCCTTCAACCTTTCCGGTATCCAGATGGTAAAGGGACCAGCAACCTGGTGGTATTTTTGAAACACCTGGATAAATAGAAGTCCATTCAGGAACTGCACCTAACCGGAAATAGATTCCCAGCGCGTCCATGTCAATGTCGGAGGGAAATCCTGGAAGCCGGCGTAATGCTCGAAGTTCTGATGCAAAAGCAATAGTACGGCCTTGTTTCCATGAGAAGAGGGGTTTTACTCCCATCCGGTCACGAACCAAGAGCAATGTGCGTTCTTTTTTATCGTAGATACAAAAAGCATACATTCCGTTTAGTTTAGCTATGCTCTCTATGCCGTATCTTGCATAGAGAGCAAGCAACACTTCGGTATCAGAATGACCCCTGAACACATCACCCTCTTGTTCAAGCTCTTTGCGTAACTCAATAAAATTATAGATCTCTCCATTGAAAACGACAGTGTAGCGGCCATTTGCACTAGTCATTGGCTGATTTCCCTCAATCGACAAGTCCAGAATTGACAATCGACGAAACCCGAGATACAAGCCCCGATCACGGAAATTACCAGCCATGTCAGGACCACGATGCTGCAACGTATCTCGACAGGTATCTAAAAATTCAACACTGAGATTTTCAGACAGAGGCGAAAAAAAACCATAAATACCACACATAATAGGGCTTACTAAATTAAACGCTCATTTCTAATACCTTAATTATCCGGCAGCAAGTGCCATAGGTACAATTGAATTGTTTAAATTACATATAGCTTGCAAAATCATTCTAAAGTTTATAGTGGACCCCAAATTTTAGACAGCGGTTTAAGTTGTTAAGTTGCCCCAAAAAGGAGCTGGTAATGACAAAAAGTACCCGACAAAAATTTAGCAGTGACTTTAAGGCGAAAGTCGCGCTTGAAGCTATTCAGGGAGTCAAAACGCTGAACGAAATCGGTCAGGAATTTGGAGTACACCCCGTTCAGGTCTGTAAGTGGAAAAAAGAGCTGCAGGAACAGGCTTCGAGCTTGTTTGATGCCAAACGAGGCCCAAAACCAGTTGAACCGGCGGCTGATCCAGAAAAGCTCTATACTGAAATCGGTCGATTAAAGGTTGAGTTGGACTGCCTTAAAAAAAACCAATGTATATAAAACATGTCTTTTTTTTTGATTACTTTGGCTATATCGGTTGCAATCTACTCCTGATTCACAACTAAAATTGAAAGGCCTGCTATTTTAGCAGTTATTGGAGTACAGGGCATAACATCCCGCTAAATACAAGAACTTTTACGTTAATGGTCAGGAAAGCAAGCAAAAAAACTCACAGAGCTTAGTACCGTAATTAGAGTAGTCAAACTGTTTTTCGGCGACAGTACGCCCATGCATACCAATCATTTTTGCTTTTTCATGGCTATTAAGCAGCGCACAAATTGCCTCTGCAAACGCACGAACGTCACCAGGAGGGGTTATGCATGCACTAAAGCCATCATGAAGATAGTTAGGAATTTCGCCAACACTATTGGTTACTACCGGTCGACCGGAAGCGAGATATTCGCCTAGTTTCGTAGAAAACCGCGCATTGGATTGCACATCGTCAAAGAGGGGAATAACCAGTACTGAAGCTTCTGTATACTCATGTAACAGCAAACCACGCTCCATAAAACCGGTGAAGCGGACTTCTCCCTTAACCCCCTTTGCTAACCCAAGCGTAGCTTCGTTGGAACCACCTGTAAGAACCAATTGACAGTCAGGATATTTCCACCAAACCACGTCCATGACCTCAAGTAAAAAACGAAGTTCTTTTTTATAAGCCGTCGATGCTGCGAACAAGACTCTCCTACCTACAGGACTTGAGAGAGAAGGAACTATCTCTTTTGTGTCCGTTAGAATTGGCACATAGAGACTTCGTACATTGCGACCTGTCCGCATGTTTTCCTGCTGAAGCCAATTTTCCAGAAAAGATGAAATGCATATTGCGCCATCAACACACCAAAGAGGAGATAGGCACTTTTCAAGAGGCGATTGTTTGGAGTTCATAGACCATGGCGCCTCACAAAGATCAAGCACAACTGGAATTTTTTTTGTAGCTGCAGTTTTTTGAACCACAATTCGCTCGAAATCAGGCTTTATAATTGAAGTATAAAAGTATAACCCATCTAGCGATTCACTCCTGACAGCCGCCGTCACTCTTCGTCTGGTTTCTCCGGCAATAGCCAGTCGATCCAAAACTCTTCGCATTTTGTGTTCGCTCGCTTGAGTCTTGCCAAGGAGATATTCATACCCAATACCATCTTTTAATCCTATAGCATCCGGATTCCGAGACTCATTCCATCCGTCCAATCCATCAACCCATACATTAACTGCCGCACCGGCATCAGCCATAGCGCGAGCCATCAGATGAATACGCTGGGTAGCCGCCATGCCATTGGGGTACGGAATTCTACCAGTCAATATGCCAATATGAAGCTGTTTCGACATTGATAATATTCTGCTTTACCTTAACTACCTTTCTTGCAGGATAACCTGTCAGAATAGCTCTTGTGGATAGATGGCGCCATAAAAAGGCTCTGTTTACACTGTACGTTGAACAGGCACCATTATTTAAGTCTATTTATTTGATCAACGTACAATCTCACGTTTACGCAAGCCTGCAGTACTGTTCGACCACCAAGCAACACAATATAAAGAGGGAATCGCTGTTTAAACGAGAAATACCTTTTAGCTTCACGATACACTTTCCATGCTTCACGTTGTCGTCCTAGAATAGTCATTGCCAAAGTGATATTGCGCAGTATAAAGGCATAATCTATCGGACGCAACGTTTTCATTACTTCCAAGTACTCAGTCTCCAATGCCATTTCCTTATAAAATTCAATACGATCAGCGAAATTGTTTTTATTCATTGTTGTAGTGGTGCTAATCCGATCAACTCCTTCCGTATGATAGATTCGGAGAGCTTTATGCAAATAATAACGTCTGGCTCTAAGACTTAATTTCCACCATAATATTTGTTCAGCTCCCCCCCTCATTTTGCTATTAAATCGCTCGTTACCAAGCAATGAGCGCTTTGTTATGCCCCAATACTCGCCAGAGCACTTTGTCACAAGCTTTTCGAAATCCAACCACTGATCATGATCTAATCCTTTACCGGTAAATTCTCCCGAAATACTATCCGAGCAGTTACAAGTAATCGCATCTATCGAAGGGTCAACCGTGCTCAAAAGACATAACATATCAGTAAAGGCCGATGGCAGCATTTCATCATCGCTGTCTAATATTGTAAACCACTCGCCCTGCATTAAATCGAGACCTGTATTTTTTGCCGAATGTACATGCATGTTACGTTCATGAAATGCACCTCGAATACGGCAGTCTTTGGCCATATAACTCTCAATAATAGCCCGGGTGTTGTCAATGGAGCCATCATCAACTATAATAAGTTCCCAATCCGTCATATCCGAACGCAAAACACTCTCAATAGCCATCGACAAAGAGTGAGCTCGGTTGAAGGCAGGCATAACAATTGAGACTTTTGGGCTGAAAGTAGTCATTATGAATTCATATTATGGAGTACTGATACAGGAATCCCCATTAATCGCGCCCTGCAAAATTGTACGAAAACTTTTTGAAACCTTTGAGGCACAATGTCTTTCGGAAGCAATCAGCACGGCTTTTTTACCAAGTTTTTCGCGTAATGAAGCCGACTCCATCAATTCATAAATTGCGCTACGTAATGCAGCCGGCTCACGACGATCGACAACCTTGCCCCACCCCTCCCTCCTTGCGTATTCCACAACAGGTAAACCCGCCGGACCATAAACAAGAATCGGAGTTCCTGAGGCCATGCAATCGCCCATTTTGCTCGGCATACTATATCGTGCCTCTCGATAAGAGACTGAATCAAAATCATAACATATGACAAGCAAATCGGCCTCTGCCTGAAGACGAGGCAGATCATCTAAACATCCAGGAATTAGAACATTAACTCCCGACAACCCAAGACAAGCGCTCGGAAGTTGTTCCGTCTGGAATGTTACAAGATCAAACTCAACATTAGCACCCTCATGACGAAGGAATTGAACTGCTATAGCCAGGTCAGCCAAACTCTCACGTATTGCCCAGCCTACCCTACCACCATATCTAATACGAAAGGTCTGCCCCATCGTCGTCCACTGAGTGCGGACTTCATTACGATAGGCATCCATTTCCACAGGCATGGGTAATGATATTACATGACGCCTGTAACGTTTTTGATACTCTTCTGCCATTTCCTGAGAAATAGCAATTGTAACGTCAGCAGAGTGGACTAATTTCACAAATTCACTCAAATACAACAGGCGCAAATAATAATGCGCAAAATGATTTTGATAAAGGGCTTGCGGGAAATCGTCCATAAAGTGAAGTACCAAGGGAATGCCCAATGCTATTTGCATACGGTGTAGAAATCGCAAACTGTTAAGACTTGAAAAGTGACCGTAAATCACTTCGGGTTGAAACATACGTACCCATTCGATAAGTTGAGGTGATAGCCCAATCACATAAAGAATTTCTCCTCCACCCAATACGCGTAAAAGTAAACGCCAAAGATATTGGGTTATACGATGGTTTAAAGATTTACTCGGAGTTAACAAAGCTAGAGTATCATCATCAAAAGACGATGGAAATATAGCACCTGAAAAACGAGGTGGAACAAACCATGTAAATGGAGCTTTAAGTCTAAATTCATGATCTCCAGTTTTGTAATGCCTACTACACCTCCGCCAATCTAGCGACAATGTACTACCACTAACTGTGGCAAGCCTATCAATCGGCCAATTTGAAAATAACCTCCCTAAGTATGTGCCACTTCCGGATTTCTCGGTAAAATGTGCACCAACAATCAGAACACGAGGGTAGTATTCATCTAATTTATTCAAAGATAAATCTTTATTCAATAAAAATAATTGCAATCTGATTATTTAAAAACAAAACCTCAATTACAAGAAATATAAAAGCAGACAAATATACTTTTATAAGCATTGTATTTATCTCGAATAAAATGTCAATTATGAATTTAATCTATTAAAAACAAGAATAATAAAAAAGCCATATTTACTGGTAAGATACCATGCTTTCATTATAGCATTTTATAAATTAATTTATTTCCTAAGTATTTTATAAGATAAATAAGCCAATTGCTACCGAGAAATATTTTCGCTTTTACATAATTATTTTTTTCTGATATAATCTGCCTTACGCGAGAACACTCTGATTGTTTAAAAGCCTGATTGAGTGCAATAAGGTTTTCGATTGGAAACTTAAAGCACCACTCTTGAACCTTAGTTGCTTGCTTACTCCGTTCGGTTTCATACCAAAGAATATTTGTTTTAAGTTTCCGCAGTAAGGTTATTAAATCTTCGATATTCTGGTATTCCAAAGATGGACTCAATAGTTCAGGAAATCCCCACAATTTCGACTGAGGTGCCAATACAAGACATCCCGCTGATATAGCTTCAATAACCCCAACTCCCGCCATTGCCTTACATGAAGGATGTACAACAAAAAATTTAGATAATAGTTCACAACGATGAATATCACTAATTTTTTTTTGAGGTTTATAAACGGTTCCGAGTGCTTCAAATTCAGAAAGTTCCTTAGTAGTCAAACACGAATAACTATGATGACTAAATATTATTCCAGATCTTGAGTTAGTGTCGATACAAGAGTGGAGCAACTGGATTGTCTTTGCTGATTGAAGGTAATAAGGAAAATCTAAAACGGCGCGGCGTGTCTTATGTATTGAGATAATTGGTAAATCATGAGGTGTCAATAATTGCTTTGATAGCCTATGGTTTAGGAATACGTTGTAACCAAAAAATGGACTACCACGAAACTTACCATCTATTGCTTTCGGACCTCCCTCAATAAAGTAATAACACCACATAACATGCGGATACTGGCGAATAATCCGAGTTGGAACCGCAATATCAATAGATATTACAATGTCATACGAACCCCAGTCAATTGAATCAACATTTTCTGCTTTCGACCCCTCTGGCCATATCTCCCATCCTTGAACGTATTTACTCCAATGAGATTTTCCTATCTGACACTCATAATCTTCATTCTCCCATACAATTTTATAATCTGTATCAAAGGCCTCCCAAAGCCCCAAGGGACCTGATCGCCAATTTGATGACGCCAACATATCGAGTAAGTTAGAGCTACATCTTGTGTATAAGTCGTACGTTGTATGCTGCTTAACTAAACAGACCCGAATATTATTCTTTTCCAACCTGCTCGTAAAGGGAACGATAACGACTCACCATATTTTCTAATCCAAACCTTTTCTCTGCATCAAACGCAGATGCTTGACCCATTGCAATGCGAAGATCATCTTGATTGAGCAACTCAAGTATGTGCACCGTAAAAGCATTAACATCACGAGCTGAGATTAGAAAGCCAGTTATTCCATGTTGTATTTGTTCAGGAATTCCCCCTACAGCGCTCGCAACTACAGGAGTTCCACATGCAAGCGATTCGAGAATGCATGTAGGATAGTTATCTGCACACATACTATGTAAATAAACATCGGCAGCCTGATATACTTTTGCCATTGCCGCAGGCGTCTCTTGGTTTGGCAAGCTCATAATGGAAGAATTTCCCTCTTTTCTTACACGGTTACCAATACCAACAGAGCAAAATATAACTTTCTTGCTTAACGATAATTTTGCTACACTTTCTACCGCATCGCGCAATGTTACAGAGTCACGAATAAAGGGCCAAACAGTTGAGTTATCATAAGTCTCAGCGAAAAAAAGAACCATCAAGGAATCTTTTGGAAGCCCAAGAGCCTCTTTTGCAAAGACTTTGCTTTCCTTTTTGAAAATATTAGTGTCAATACCGTTAGGAATTACATGTGCCGACAGAACTCCACTATTAAGTATTGATGAGGATACCTTATCAGAAAGCCACCGGGATGGGCATACAACATGTAGTTTACTGTGCTGGTAAATTCGTTGTTTAAGTGACCAATTATAAGCCGCACCATCCCGTCGAATCGATCTATTTAGGGTCAAATATGGACAGGAGCGACACCCTGTTAACCACTGTTGACAATCTAAAAAATGAACACAATGCCCTGCAAGTAACCACGCATCATGCAATGTTACAACGGTCGGCAATAATTTACTGAGTTGCGGCAACTCCCTTAGATCGAAATAGTCGCCATGCAGGTTATGTAAATGCAATATGTCGGGTCTTAAGGGGGATTGCGCCAAAAGATGTCGAGTACCGGGAAAGTCATAATCTTCTTGTCCTGCCCACCAAGACCAAAATTTCCGAGGAGATGCCAAGTAAGGAATCCATCGATCGGAAAGCCGCTGCGCTCCACGAACACGACCGGAGTACCCATTAATCTGCTTAGCCACTCCCATCCAGAATTCCCCCCATCTAGAGCGATAACCGTCATTATCAATCAATCCTATCCCTGGTTGTTCATTTTTTTGACGACCAACCAACATTCGCGAATCATATCCGCTGGCGATAAGCGCCTTATGTAATGCCAGGCATATACCTGAAGCTCCTCCACTACCAGACTGCTGGTTTACATGCAAAACCTTCATCCTAGGGTTATTTACAAATGTGCATTGAGAATCTGCCGATGAAACTCATCTCCACTCCAGTCACGCACAACAAACCGGGGAATCTGAAAAAGGTCTGTCGATCGACATATTCGGCCAGTGAAATTAGAACAACTATTAGTAAACCCCATGTTTTTCAATAGGGCGACAGTCTCTGAAGTATAAGACTTACAAGTCCCGAAAGGATAAGCAAAACTTGATAATGACTTATCTATTTCTTCCTCTATTTTCGATTTTGAAGTAATGATTTCAGATTTTTGCAGATTGAAAGAAAGATTAGAAAGGTATGGATGATTTACCGTATGAACACCAAAATCGATCAAATGAGATTTAGACATCATCCGAGCATGATCCCAACTCATCCCACGATGTGTAGTTCGTGCCTGACCCGAATCACCACACTGCCTTCGTAACTCTTCAAGAACTGCTTCCCGCTTAATTGGGGTTGATTCTTTCAGAATGGCGAGAATTTCACAGTAAATCCGAACTAGAGGAGAAAAATTATATTTTGTTTCAACATTCCATATCAGTTTTGAAGTTGCAAGTGATTTATCAGTTTTTTCAATATTTAAAGCCCATTCGTATAAAGATCCACCAATATTTATACTGATTTTATCAATAGATTTGGAAGGAAAGAATAAAAGCCGTTCAAGTTCATCATGATACTGCTCATAATGGGAACCGACAAATCCAGATGCAAGATAAAACATTGCAGGTAAGCGGTATTTCTGCAGTAATGGAAACGCCATTTTAGCATTATCAGAATACCCGTCATCAAAGGTGATCGTAATTAAATTTCGAAGACTTTCTCCATTAGATATTTTTTTTATCATATCTGATAGAGATATCACATGATAGTACTGTCTCAAAACTTGAAGATGGGCTTCAAAGTTCTCAGGGGTAACGGCAAGGAAGTGCGGATCATTATATAAATGAGTAACACGATGATAGAGAAGAACTAATGGTCCAGGTGAAATAAATCCTTTAAGTTTTGAAACGCCTCTCTTAATACGACTTAATCCGTATATCAACAATTTATATATTTAATTAGTGTTTAAACCGATTAACATTTGTTAAACGACTTATAATATAACTCACATACTTTATGCCTATAGCTTTAATAAATAAACGGCTTTTCTTAAATATTGCAATATATTTATTTAGTATCTTATCATAAATAATAACTTCATTTAGAAAAGTTTCATAAGCTCCAAAGCGCTCTTTCCATATTGATTTCCCCCAAAGTAAATGAAACTCTTCAACTTTATTATCAATAAAATAATTGATTAACATCCAATTTGAAAGCAGTCCGATTCGTAATTCATTGTAATCAGGATTATGTGCAACTATTGCATCGTATGCAACATTTTTATGCAAATATGCAACAGCTCCGCCCAATAATTGATCTTCATTATATAATCCACAAAAAACACCTGACCGCTGACTCATCAACCACCTTCGATGAGTTAAATCATCGCTAAGTAAACTACAACCTCCCTTTTCCTGAATTCTAAGTTTATTAAATTCAACAAGTTTATTAAAAATATCTTTACTAATTTCCTCATTTTTATAAATACAACACTTAAACCCAAAGCCATATTTATTTTGAATACGCCTGAAGTATTTAGGAAGATTTTTTTTATAATGTGAACCTAATGAATGAAGGTAATCTGTTTTATTATTTGGGAGCTTAATAATCATATTATTTGTCATAATATTTACTGAAACCCGAAATAATGGTAGTTTTAAATAAGAAGGAAGTTCAATCATTCTTATTATGTTTACTTGACGACAACCAAGAGATTTTGGCAAATCAACAAGAATTGACTTCCCTAAATTTACGGGACCAAAGACTACCGATTTATCGCCTTCTTTAAGGTAAAAAAAATAATATGATATTTCACCAGTTGAAAAGCGAGATAATCTTAAATGAGTTGCTGGTTTTGGACTATAAAACTCAACAAAGTCGGGAGTTGAAAATATATATGAACAAGTCTCGGTTAATTCATCACGTAACGATGGCGTCATATCATTAATTGCGATATCTACATAATCAACAATAGACTGAGGCATCATAATTAAATTATAACAATCAAATTTATTTTATATACAGAATCTAACACAGTAATGCGATTATATGTTAACGCTATTGTTATTTAAAAATAGCGTTATCATATGAATCTCAGCTAATATATATAAGTGATATATTTTAGCTTACAAAGGACATATCAATTTTTTGATTTTTGTTTATAGAGGCAAGGTTATCAAGAGACCTGAAAACTGAATCTTTGATATTATAATTAAAGAGCCGCCTTTTTTTTGATCTATGTCTATGAGATGCCTTGACTAATGTATTTGATTTTTCAGTATAAGGCAGAGCTAAACGATAAAAATCATTTTCTTTTTTAACATTGTCAAATGTATTCATAAAATCATCATATGCAGAATAAAAAGATTTTTTACCTTCCTTGAACCATATTTGTGATTTAGATGAAACACAAGCAATCTCACCTATATTGAATTTTTCCGCTATTCCTAAAAGTGCATAAAATAGATTCCGCTGTGGAGTCGTACCGTCGTTTATATTAATACACGCATTATATAGTTCTGATTGATTATACTGCAATTGCATTTTGCTTATTAAAAGAACACTATTAACTTTACTTCCAATCAAATATCCTGGAATCACTGAAAAACATGTAGAAAATACCTGTTTTCCGTTATACATATAGTTTAAAGAAAATACACCTTCACTAATATTTTTTTCAATATTCAATATTATCTCCACATTACCATCAGAGCTTTCTTTACACCAAATAGAATAAGGCGCAATATCAAGATAATTAATAAAATCAAATGAAAAATATTTATCAATAAATTTTAATTGATAAATTAAAATTATCATAATATCTTTCAATGAAAAATTTTTTGACAGAATTGTCTTCCAAAATGCACTATTAAATCTCACAATTACACTCTTGGATGCATTATTAAAATGTAAAATATATATAAACCTTAGATATAAATTAAGAGAAAACATAAACTGAATTATCTTTATTATTCTTCTCTTTATTTTTATGGAGACATTCATATACATATATTAAAAAAATCTATTTATAAATGAATTACTACGTAGAAATTTATTTCTACGTAGTAATGAATATAACGGCGTAATTTTAGCAACATCTGTAATGAAGGATGAAGTCATTTCAATTCCAGGAATAATTTTTACCCAAGCTTTCCGTATTAGTCGACCTATGCGATATTGCGGAGTTCTTATTATGTTAAAGATCTCTTGGGTTGAACGTAGCTCAATATTATGATGTAGGCCAAGGCGTATTTTTGAAATCATTTTAAGTACCTGCCTTGGATGATGCCCTTTATATTCGTCAAGCCAGCTTAATGGTACTTGATGCGTATGACAAACAGAAAATAGATTATTTAATTGTTTAAACGTTTGTTGTGACCATTCCTCGATATACTGAAATGATGCCCAATCTACATTTTTATAATAAGAGCATTTTTCGGCAACTTGTTTTGGCAGCAACATAGAATAATGATATAGAAATATATTTTTTTTTTCTAAGTCATCCGCTTTAATCCAATTAAGTGAACGAAGATTTAGCCCATTTTCATCCAATATTGTGGTTGGACGATGGGTTGCATACGAATAGCCCTCGCCCCAACGAAAAATGCGATTAACTTCGCGGCCCTTATGAACCCGCATAAACTCACCATCCTCTATAAATTCGATTCCACCCCAGAAATGAAATGCCGGAAATGATAATGTATCTGAGCTATGTTCTAAATATCTTATAATCTCAACCATATCATTCTCATGGTAAAATTCATCGACATCAACCTGCCAAAGGAAGTTTCCTGTTGCACGCTTAGCATATGCTTTAGACATTTCATCCTTCTCTCCAGGCCAGAAACCATCTGGATGACCCTCATCTTCGGCAGTGATAATAATAAGTTTCTTTTCATGGTCCTCATCCGCCTGAAATCTACGTAAGACATCTAACGTACTATCGCGCGAATGACCTTTGCTATCAGACACAAATTTAGCCGAAGTACAAGCTCCTTCAACAACAATTATCTGATGAGCCCATGGATAAATAGAGCGCAAATTATAACGAGTAAATGGCTCACCATTTAAAACAATAATACCAAATGATATCTTAACAGAAATCATATTATAAAATATAGTTCAATAAAGTTATATTATAAATCACAATTGGTTTTTATTTATAACATTATTATCAGTAAATGCAAATCCCATCCATAACAATGAGTCCCCAAATATAGATCCAGAAAATAATGATAATGTTACAGCATAACAAAAGTAAGATAATATAAACTGTTGAACATAGTCATATTTTGAGTTATAAATTAATGTAATAGTATATTTTATTAATAAATACAATAATAATATCAATCCAATAATACCAATTTCATAATAAGTCTCTAATAATGAATTATGAGGATACCCCCCATTAATAGCAGAGAGCCCAAATAATTTTGCAAAAGACCCCACCCCATTACCTATAACAGAAGGCGAAGAGTTAATAATATAATAATACCATTCCCGTCTTATAAAATCATCTCCGCCAACAAGAATATGGTCAATAGCACCTTTATATATTAACAAAAAAGGAATTATGTAATATATACCAATAAGTATAATAAGCGTTATTAGAAACTTATTCGATGCATATCTACCTAAAAAGATTAGCACAAATACTGAAACAATAAAAGAGACAAGAGGCCCTTTGCTCCCTGTCAGGACTCCTATTATTATCAAAACAAAAATAACTGGAATTAAATATATTGATTTGGTAGAGCGGTTAACTTTTAACATTAAATATGCAACACATGCAAGAGCACATTGATAAACATATGATGCAGCTGATATTGTATCCATTCCCAAGTCAATTCTTCCCGATCCTTTATACTCACTGTTAACGATACCATTACCAGTTATAATAGAAATAAATTGTCCTGAAATCAGGGACAATGCAACAAAAATAATACCCACAATAATCAATCCATTCCAAAAAATTATAATATCATTACGCATACGCAACTGAAGAGCAATTAACGCAATTATTGCCACATCAGAAAACATTTCTAACCTTTTGCTAATAAATTCCGAACTACCAATAAATATATGTATTAATGCATATAAAACAAATACTACCAAGACTAATACAGATAAATCTAACTTACGGATATTCGTTTTATATGTCGAAAGAAACGATATAATCAATAATGGTATTGTTAAATATGAAGCGAAATAATTAAGAGCAGCATCAATATATGCAAAAATAATATAAACTATACTTCCAGGCATAGTAATAGATGTAAACATAGACCCTCTAAATATTTTAACTATTAAACATATAGACAATAATGCTGAAATGAGATTTTGAATCGCTAAACTTAAACCATTCAACTTACAATCTATATTGTTAATTTGTTGATATTTTACTGTGCTATTCATTTACATGCCCTCTATTATCATATCAATAAAATTATTCATAATAATAAACAATAATTAGAATACTTATATTTAAATATTAACCTCCAATTAATCAAAAAAAACAACTGATATTATCAATATTTATTTAGAATTTAATTTAACTTACATCAAATGATTCACATACAAGTCCACTCTTGCTTAATTAAAAGAGGACCCCATGCTTTGCCAGGCAATTGCCCAGTTTTATAAAAATCTCCTGCGACCACATGAAGCTGTCCTACATCAATGATTGAATCAGACACCTCCCCATTAATTGATGAGAATAAATTAAATCCATACCTACCTTCATTTAGTGGTATATTATTGATTTTGCATTCTATTTTTCCATTTGGAGAAATCGAGTCAAAAGTAAAACCAGAATTATCATTGGATAGATTTGTAATATTTTCATTCAAAGGACCTCGTAAAGCTATTGAAATATTTACTTTTTTAAGATTCTTTTGATTTTTTGATTCATATAAAACAACAATTTTGCAGTTATTTCCTGAGCATATGTATGCAACTTTATCTCCTTTATCATTTTCAATCCATAAATCTGTAAACTTTAACAAGCCATCCCCTGTTCTGTCTCTTCTTTCAGATATATTTATACTAGTTGATTTAGAAATATTAAATAAATATCGTTCAATTGCGACGTTGGTTTCACCAATATAATCAACGGCTCCACTATTTAAAAGTATACTTGTATTACAAAATGCCGATATGGCTGCCATATTATGGCTAACAAAGATAACTGTCTTTCCGCTCTTTGTGATTTCGCCCATTTTCCCTAAACATTTCTTTTGGAATTCTGAATCGCCTACTGCCAATACTTCATCAACAATAAGTATTTCAGGTTCTAAATTTGCTGCAACGGCAAACGCTAAACGGACATACATGCCACTTGAATATCTTTTAACTGGTGTATCTAAAAATTTATCAACTTCGGCAAAAGCAACAATTTCATCAAATTTATGGGTTACCTCTTTTCTGCTCATTCCGAGTATTGTCCCATTTAGATAGATATTTTCACGACCGGTAAGCTCAGGATGAAACCCTGTCCCAACTTCAAGGAGACTTGCAATTCTACCATGTATTATACATTTTCCGTATGTTGGAGGAGTAATCTGAGATAGGATTTTAAGTAGAGTGCTTTTCCCAGCGCCGTTACGCCCAATAACTCCAACAGCTTCACCTTCTCTTATTGTAAAGCTAACATTTTTTAGTGCCCAGAATATTTGTTTACTTTCTGAAGATTGGTACTGATCTTTAGAGAATATCTTCGCAATTCCCGATGTAATTTTACGTCCTTCATTTATTATTTCTTCTCTTAGTGAAAGATATCCATCATTTCTGCCACCTATCTTGTAACACTTACTTATATCTTTTACCTCAATAATTGGAATTGACATATCTTATTTATTTTTGTGATCATATTGATTTTACTATCGCGTCTCAAGAAGTTATTGATTGAACAGAATTAGGATTATCCCCCTTGTTTCAAACCTCTTGCAAAACTAGAGGATGGCGGCACCAAGCGTATCAAATACACGATTAGCAAATTCTTTCTCTCGCAGTTCATCGTAATGACTTCCAAACGGATTTAATGCTGGTTACTGTCTAATATTTTGGGTCAATTATAGACAATAACGGCACACTAAGATATATATATATCTTATGATTATTTTGATTGCATTCTAAAATTACACTATATCAGCAAAATAACGCTCTGTATTTCTAAAGTAATAAAGCCCTGATATAAAGAATACAATACTAATCAACGTTGATATATACATTATTTCCCAATTTACGACACCCTCACCAAGTAAAGCTGCGCGTGCATTAGTAATAACCCCAGAAATAGGGTTTAGCCAAAGCATTAGAACTTTTAAGTTTGGATAGTTATTAAGCATTTTTACCGGATAAATAACTGGCGTAACATACATCATGATTTGTATAAAGAAAGGCAAAGCATACCGAACATCACGATACTTAACATTAATTGCAGCCAGAAACATTCCTGCTCCCATAGCAGTCATCATCGCACAAATAACCAGAAAAGGTAATATTATTATTCCAATAGTATTCGGTGTAAATCTGTAATAAAACATCATCATGATTAATATCACCGATGCAATAATTAAATCCACCAATCCAGTAATTGCTGAGGCAGCTGGAATAATAAGCCTTGGAAAGTATATTTTTTGAATAATCCCAGCATTTGCTACCATTGAGCCACTTGCACTTGTAAGTGTGCTTGAATAGTACTGCCAAAAAATAAGACCTACATAAAGAAAAATCGGATACGGGGTACCATCACCACTATTAACATTTCCCATTCGATTAAATATGAATGTAAAAACAACCATTGTAACTACAGGCTGAAATATAGCCCAAATTATACCTAGAACTGTTTGTTTGTATTTTACCGATATATCGCGCCATGCAAACGTAATAAAAAGATCGCGGTAGCGCCATAACTCCTCCCAATTAATTGATAACCAACCCTTTGGTGATTCAATGACAAGTGTTCTTTTTGATTCATGTGATACCATAACTGTTTTTTTTAAAAGACTAAATCGTAATTATCAATCTTTTTTTATTATTTAAATCTATGTTTCCCTATTAAGATATACTTGAAGAGTCAAAAATAAATTAAAAACTACCTCCCCCTTAGTACACTACAACAAAATGATTATTTTCTAATATTTATTGACCGGCAAAGGAAAGAGAGACAAGCTTTATGAAATAAACATAATATACTTTAATCGTAACAGAACAAATCAAATGAGAATCATGCCTTAACAGACGAGGATTTGCTGTAAGAACATGCTCACCTGCTCTTACAGCAAATAGAGATCTTTTGAGCACATCAATCTTTTTTTTATGAGGTTAAAAGAGCAGTGTATATTCACCCCAAACTCACATTATTCAACTATCAAGGTATACCTTACTTTCAACGCTCAAATGCATTCGAATTATTTTCCATCAGTAGTCGCAGCTTTCTGCTTCATCTGAGACTTTCCTGCGAAGAGCTATTGAAACACTTTTGCAAAAATTTACAGAAAAGCAGTGAATAAAGTGTTAACACCATATTTGCTGCCATAAGGAATACTTTTCATCAGAAGACATAAAGAAGATTAATACTTACGACTGGTAAAGGTTGATGAATTTACAACCTCAAAGACTTCCATCAACATCTTTCGTATCCAGTACTCCTTTAACATCGTAAACTACACAATGTTCACTGGAGCCGAGCTTTCTTATATCCAATAAGCGAAATTTATCGTGCGCTACAGCGAGTATGAGGGCCTCATACTGGTTTCCGTTAAGTTTTGAAAAGCATGTAAGGCCATATTCACACATCACCTCTTTTGAATCAGCCCATGGGTCGTAGATATCTACTATTGTTCCATACTGTTTCAGTTCATACACAATATCGACCGCCCGGGAATTACGTATATCGGGACAGTTTTCCTTAAAGGTGATTCCAAGCATAAGCACCTTTGCTCCTTTGACTTTGTGCTCATGTGCAATCATGAGTTTAACAACTTCTGTTGCCACATATCTGCCCATATTATCATTGAGCCTTCTGCCTGCGAGAATGATTTCAGGATGGTAGCCGAACTTCTGAGCTTTCTGCGCTAGATAATAGGGATCAACTCCAATGCAATGTCCCCCTACTAGTCCTGGCATGAAAGAAAGAAAGTTCCATTTTGAACGAGCTGCTTCAAGCACTTCGCTAGTGTTTATCCCCATCCGATTGAATATCATGGCAAGTTCATTAACAAATGCAATATTGATATCACGCTGGGAGTTTTCAATTACTTTTGCTGCCTCAGCAACTTTTATTGATGACACACGGTGGGTTCCAGCTTCTATAATCGAATGGTAGAGGTCGTCAACTTTATTAGCTGCATCTAGAGTTGATGCAGATGTAATTTTTTTAATTTTAGTGAGGGTATGTTCTTTGTCCCCAGGGTTGATTCTTTCTGGTGAGTAACCAACAAAAAAATCTTTGTTGAACACCAATCCTGAAAACTCTTCAAGTACTGGTACACAATCTTCTTCTGTTGCACCTGGATACACTGTTGATTCATAAATGATTATATCGCCCTTTTTTAGTACCCGACCGACAGTGCTGCTCGCTTTTATAAGAGGCGTCATGACTGGTTGCTTATCCTTGTCGATTGGGGTTGGTACTGTTACTATATAGTAGTTCGCCCTTTCAAGTTCTCTTGAGTCATTGGTAATAAAAAGTCCCTTTATACCTGTATTTTTCACTGGATTGTACTGAAGAAGCACGCTGATTAGTTCATCATTTGATATCTCAAGTGTTTCATCACGTCCGATGCGAAGTTCATCTATACGCTTTTGATTTATATCAAATCCAGTTACGGGATACTTTTTAGCAAATTCAACAGCAAGAGGCAACCCAACATAACCAAGCCCGATTAAGGCTATCCTAATCTCACTCATAATTTATTTATTTTGGATTGCAGGTAAAATCATTACTGTATGATCACTTATTTTTATATTTTCTTTTACTTCATCCTGCTGCTTAAAACCGATTACAATTTTTTTCAACCATGTTTTCATCTCCACTTCGTTATTAGATTCTATTAAATACTTAAGGTCTGAAAGATGAGACATAAGTTCCGGGAGGGATAGGTAAGATTCATGAGCCTTAAATATACGGGGATGGAATGTTGGTTGAGGATCACATGCTATAAGAAGCTCTTCGTAAAGTTTCTCTCCTGGACGAAGCCCGCTAATCACCATTTCAATGTCTCCGTGGGGATTATTAATGTCACGCACGCTCAGTCCTGAAAGTTCTATCATACGTCTGGCAAGATCAATAATTTTTACTGGCTCTCCCATATCAAGCAGAAACACCTCTCCTCCTTTAGCCATGAACCCTGCTTGGATAACAAGTTTGGCTGCTTCAGGAATAGTCATAAAATATCGGGTGACCTCTTTATGAGTGATGGTAACAGGTCCGCCCATTTTTATTTGTTTGCCAAAAAAGGGGAGGACAGAGCCGCTTGAACCAAGTACATTGCCGAAACGCACCATAGAAAAACATGTGTTAGTCTTTTCATTGGCAAAAGCCTGAAGGATAAGCTCACATACCCTTTTACTAGCCCCCATGATACTTGTAGGTCGAACTGCTTTGTCGGTACTGACAAGAACGAAATCCTTTACTCCATTATTAATTGCTGCACGCACCATGCTCAATGTTCCGAAGACATTGTTCCTGACACCATTTACAGGGTTATGCTCTACCATTGGCACATGCTTGTAAGCTGCTGCATGGTATATAATATCAGGCTTAAAGATCCTGCATACTTCTATCATGCGTTTTTCATCAACTACATCACTCAACAATGGTACTAACTGTGTATTTAAATCGCAGTTAGAACTGGAATGCTCAAGAGAGTTGTGAATCATGTAAAGATTGTATTCAGAGTGATCAACAAGCAAAAGCTTTGCCGGTTGCCCTGAATAGATCTGATGACACAGTTCACTTCCTATACTGCCCCCTGCACCAGTAACCATTATTACTTTACCACCTATAAACTTGTTAAGCATTCTATGATCAACCGATACAGATTCACGCCCAAGTAAATCATCGATCACAACTTCTTTAATATCAGAAATGGTTACACGTCCTTCAGCCAAAGCATCGAGTCCGGGCAGCAGTTGAATCTGAACCTTATGGTTAATAAACTGCTTTATAATCTGATTTCGTTGAATACGGTTTACTGACGGGATGGCAATTAGAATAATGTTTATGCCCATGTTTTCTATTAACATTCCTGCATCATCAGGACTGAAGATCGGCTTACCATTGATGGAACGTCGATGGAGATCCTGATTATCATCAATAAAACCGACAAGCGAATATTTTGAATTTCTTTGAATTTCATTTGAAATATCGACTCCTGCTGAACCAGCGCCATAAATAAGAAGTTTTTTGGGTAACGTTACCGGTTTTTTTGATTGTCTTGATTCATTAAACAAGATTATAGGCAAGGTCCTGAACCCTCCTGTAATCAACAGCAGTATAATAGGCTGAAGAAGACCGATTGATCGAGGAACCATCGGAAGATTTAAATAGTATACCATCAAGAAAAATGCAAATCCATAAACTGATACAGCTCTGAATAAATAGATAAATGAAGTAAAACCGCTATATCTATAAACAGTCTTATAAAGTCCTATATATGAAAAGAAAGGCAACATCAATAAGGGGGCCATAAGAAATAGAAACCACTGTTTTTCGGTAGGCCATTGACAAATATCTAGCCGTAGATAAAATGCTATCCAAACACTTATAATTGATGATAAAATATCGATTACAACCTCTATAAGCCTTTTAACTAGAAGAGGAAGAGTCAGCAGTCTATTTTTAAGCTTATAAATTGGCAAACCTATTAATATAGTTTCAAATAATTATTTATTATGTGAAATACTTAGTAATAAATAACATTGGAGAGTGGTATACTTAAGTACTTCTATAAAATATATAAGTATTTGCAATATTTAATATGCATTCACGACGCTTAGTAGAGATGAGAGGGATTAAAAGAATATATATTTATGCATATAGAAGGGATGAACCAAAGGCTCAACTTTAATTCCACTCGGAATAATTGTAACCATATAGACAATATTCATAATAACCAGAGAGATTAACTCTACCAATAACCGCTTAAATTTGAACAACCAATAATTTTGATATATAAACACTAAAGATCGATACACTAAAATTAGTAATATTATAAATGCAACACCTATACTCCATCAGTACAGAATTTGACTTAACAACAGTGGTCGAATACCAATTAAACAGAATACAAAAGCGAATGTAAAACCTTTTTTTCAGATCAATGTTTAATTTTTATTGTCGTTATTTTGGCTCCATATCAGTTTATTTATTATTTCATACAATATATATGCGCTTTGACAGGATAAGAACGGTAATGAGTAATCCGCTGCAGGTACTTTCAACTCCTCTCCACTGTTTATGAAGCTTCTTCGTATTTTACATACCCATATTTTCCATACCCATATTTAGTCATATCCTGAGAAGCGATAAGTACAACTCCAAGTACTCTAGACCTAACCATTTCAACATCAACTAATTCCAGAATTGGCTTAGTGCCTGTATACCTTAAGCGTGATGCGAGTAAAATACCGTCAACTGATGGCATAATTTGTGCTGCATCGCTTAAGAATAAAGGTGGACTGTCAATTAACAACATATCAAATTGATCTTTTAATCTTTCAATAAGATATTGCATTTTTTCGGATGCAAGTAATTCATTAGAACTAATTACTTTTTTACCGGAACTAAGTAAAAAGAGATTATGAATATGCGTCGATTGTATCATTACATTATCAAGACTCTCTTGTTGACTGGTAAGGTAGTCAGTCAATCCAGGCTCTTTCAAACATTTTAATCGATTATGTTGCGATGCCCGACGTAGATCGCAATCAATTATTAGGGTTTTTTTTCCGATCAGTGCATACGCCAATCCAAGATTTGTGCAAACTGTTGATTTTCCTTCTGACATTGCCGTCCCTGTAATCAAAATTGATTTCAGGGGATTGTAGAGAGCATAATAATCAAGCGAGGTACGAAGCATCCGGAAACTTTCTGTAAACGCCGATGTCAAGTTGTCGGTTAACATTGGCATTGTGATGCTCTCTGTAACTCCATGTCCTTCATAGACTTCACGACCATTCCCATTAGTTAGAACTTTTTGGTCTGTTTTTTTGCTATAGGGAAATAGACGTAGCTGAAATTGATTGTTTGAGAAGGCTTTTTTGACATCAGAACCGACAAACGGAATAACGGAAAGTGTAGAAAAACCAATAATCTTAAAAAGCTCCTCGTCTTTGATAGTATCATCTATATTCTCCATAGCAAATGCATAAAAAGCGCCAAAAAATCCTCCAAGTATTGTACCCATAAGCAAGTTTCTTGCTAGATTTGGTTTTTGGGCAGAAAGCGGAGGAATTGCCGTACCGTTAATCGATATGCCTCCAACTTCAGAGCCGATCAAAACCCTTGTTTGGTCAAGTTTTTCTTTCAGTGTAACATATGTTTTTCCAACTACATCCCTGTCTCTTTGACGTGCTATATAGTTTTGCTGTTTTTTAGGGAGTGAAGAAAGCTGATTTTCATAGTATTGCTTCAATCGACTGAACTCTAAAGCACTGAATTTCAGATCATTTAGTTTTTTCTCAACCTTTAACTTCTCTGAAGCTATATCATAACTGTATTTTTGTGCCTGTCCAGCATACCCAATCTCTCCGGCAATCTTGCTTCTGCTAAGGAGATCGTACCTTGTTTTAACCACTTCAAGCTCCTGTCGTTTTGTCTTTACCTCGGCATCATCTGCACCTTTTTCACGTAACAGTTGCACATACCCGTTTTCACGGTTTCTTATTTCATCCATAATAGCACCAAGTTGCGTATTGACATTTTGTGTAATATGCAAACTCACAGCTTTATCGGTATCAGCAAGCTTATGTTCAAGATAATTAAGGCCGTTTTTTGCAATATTATACTCAGAAAGAGCCTCTTTGTACTTTGCTTCTGCTTCTGTGAGGTTGCTGAGTAGCGACTGGGTATTTCCAGAACCATCATAGATCTCGTGTTGAGTCATGTACTTCGAAAGCTCACTATCAGCCTCGTTAACTTTGTCTTGTTGCTCTTGAAGCATATCACCGATAAATTTGTTAGCATGAGCGTACTTTTCTGAGTTCCTCCTAACATCTACTTCTTTGTATACGCGGCAAAGGGTATTAGTCAGTAAGGCTGCTTCATCAGGAAACGGGCTTGCAACCGAGACCTTAAATAAGTTTGTCTCTCGAATAGGTTCAACACTAAGTCGATTGGTCAATTCAAAAGCCTGTCTGCGTATAATTTCGTCAGGATTATTACTTTTTTTTAATGGTTTTTGGCTAGCATTCAGAACATCTATCGAAATACCCTCTTTAAGTTCATTGAGAAATGAAGCAATAGGTGAGACGTAAGACCTTTCTCCAAAAATCTCAAGAGCTTTCTTACTCTTTAGCTTATGAAGCTCTTTGACTGTTAGCTCTGCGATAGGTAAGGAACTTATTAGCTCTACATCTTTTTTGGTAGATGTAATTTCAGCGCTTTTACTTGGTCCAACAACAGCATCTGTAAAATCTGCTGAATCATTTGTGCTATTAACAATGATAAGAGAGTCGGCATGATATTCGGGTGTCTGTTCCAGATGATATACTAATGAACCCGCCAATGAAACCAGAATAATCACAATTATGCCATATTTTCTGCGCTGAAATATTTTTAGTAACATTTCAATTGTCAGATTATTAACAGAATTTTGATAACTGTGGATTAACATTTTTTTTTGGATTTTATTTTCAATCACATCCATTGTTTAGGGTGTTTTATTGGTGGTTATGAAAGACAGAATAGCCTGTAAAACCCGTATAGATAAGACCAGCGATCTGGGAGAGCGTATTAAGAGTGACCCCATTTTTTTCGGGAACAATGATCGTATCGTTAGGTTTTAATGCGATAAAAGAGGTGCGATCACCATTTTCGCAGTAATCTTTGATATTGATCTTATAGGCCTGCACGGCCTTGTTATCAGGATCCAGTCGCGCCACGACTACTTTTTTAAGGTTAGCTGTTTCCTTCCAACCACCCACAAGTGAAAGTATTGTAGGGAAATCGGCATTTTCACGAACCACGATCTGACCTGGCCTGTTGACCTCACCAAGAACATTGACGATCATAAGGATATTACCTCGATCATCGGTAAAGTAAGCGTCTTGACGCATTGGGTAATTAGGCCCGGAAAGAGGATTATAATCAGAACGGTTGATGGCTTGCTGTTCTTGTGAAAACAAGGCCCCATATGCACTTGGAGTAATGTTTGGTGCTGCCATTCCCTGAATACTCACTGTAGAAACAATGATGCTTTGAATTGAAAGCAGCATTACAATAATTTTTTTTATCCATTGCATAACGAGATAATTATGGTTATAGAAGTTTTAATGTTCTTGTTTTTGCTTTTCCGTCTATACTATCCGCTTATCTTTATAGGCTTGTATTGTAAATGAACAGATTAAAGCTTCGCCATTTTCAGTCACAGCTGAATATTTTTTAACATTTTTTTATTACAAACTCTTTCTCCTTACTTGCGATTCGAAGTATTAATTCAAATTGCATGCCAATAACCTTAATAGTCAAACATGCCGAAGCGATTCTATTCTTACTTACAATGATCACGGGAGAAATCTATTATTTGATATAGTCCTATGCCAATAACGACGTCACTATCATACATAATATGCATCAAGCGTATTGCCTCTTTATGAGGCACTTTCAATACATTATTGTATCACTTAGAAACATGCAGCCCCCTATGTGTTAATATTGATGGTGCGACGTGAAGTCGCGTAATTGAATTGTTCTTTGCAGAACCAACCGCAAGCTGGCATCTCGAACCGGGAAAGCAAAAGCTGTAACTGCAACAGCAAAAAAAATAGCGACCCTTTTTTACAACACTCTCAGATATGGTATGGAATACGTAGACAAAGGTGCAGCCTACTATGAAAATCAATATCGCGATAGAGTTCTTATCAATTTACGTCGGTGGGCTGATGCGTTTGGATTTACTCTACAGGAAAAAGCTTCGCCATGCATTGATATGGAAGTTTCTTAGGAAAGCGCTTGCTGTGTTCTCAAGGAAACCCTTCTAAAATATTCATTTATTGAAGGTTATAAGAGTACTTACGCTGTCAGAACCATGTGCCGTGTTCTGGATGCTTCTGTCAGCGGTTATTACCAGTGGACACAGCGATCTGAAAGCAACCGTAGTAGAGAAACCAGAAAAGTGAAGGAAGCCATCAAAAGAATTCATAAGGAGAATCGTGAAATCTATGGTAGTCCACGGATTGCCGTTTGCCTGCAAGAGGAAGGTTTTCGGTGTAGCAAACCAAGGACCGCCCGCTTAATGCGAGCTATGGGAATTCGGTCTAAAGTGGCTAAAAAATTCAAGGTAACGACAGACTCAAACCATAAAGAACAGATTGCTCATAACCTTCTGGATCAGGTGTTTGTGGGCGATTTTATCAATGACGCCTGGACAAGTGACCTGACGTATGTTTGGACTGGCAGCGGATGGCTCTATCTGACGGTCATTATGGACCTGTATAATCGCGAAATTATCGGTCACTCATTCAGCAAACGAATGACGGCGGAAACAACAGTGAACCCTGCTCTGGATATGGCATTGATGCACCGGAGACCAGCTCCGGGAGTAGTAATTCATTCGGATCGAGGTATCCAATATGCGAGTAAATCTTTCAGGAAGAAGCTTGCGAAACATGGCCTGATTCAGAGTATGAGTGGTAAGGGAAACTGTTATGATAACGGTGTGCCACGAACACCGAAAGGTGATGCTCTACAAGAGATGAGAGTCTGGCCTCTCGGAATCGGGTTGCAGTACCGGGTTCCAAACCACGTCGAGCTGCTAGGGTAAAGAGCCTTGGTGGTGAGCGTCGACGAAAAGGCGTCATAAAAGACGTCAGGTGTGAAACAGAAAGACGAACGCAAGTGAACCACTGATGACGCATCGAAAAGCAATTCAACTGACATCAAAACTGAGCAGCGTTGTTGGCTCAGGATTAGTCCAAACGAAACCTGTCTACGGGTTGGGCGGTGTCCGGTGTAGAGGTGGCGTGAGTCTGTTTCAGGCTCTTGTAGGGAACGTGGGAACCTGTCGCCTTGATGTTAAGGGAGAATTCCAAAGGAGTTGCACTCCCAAAGAAGAGAGTACCAATGCAAGGCACAGGGACGGAGCAGCCCGTAGTAGTGTTGAAGCGCTCGAAAGATCGCTGAGCAAAGGGGCTGCGTTATCCAGTCGGATTGATATGCCAACTCGCAAGAGAAGGAGCGTATGAATTCAACAAAAGCTTTTACCATACCAAAGGCACTTATCTGGGATGCCTATCAAGACGTCAAGAAAAGTAAGGGGGGGCCGGGTGCTGATGGTCAAACGATGGAGGAATTTGAAGGAAACCTGAAAAATAATCTTTATAGGATCTGGAATCGGATGTCATCAGGAAGCTATTTACCACCACCGGTTCTTTGGGTAGAAATACCCAAGTCCGATGGGGGAATCAGGCAACTTGGTATACCGACAATCAGTGACCGGATAGCTCAGGCTGCAGTCAAAAGATACCTTGAGCCAAAGGTTGTGCCGTTTTTCCATGATGACTCTTATGGGTATCGTCCAAGACGATCCGCGTTGGATGCTGTAGCAAAAGCTCGTCAACGATGCTGGCGTAGCAATTGGGTTCTTGATCTGGACATCAGTGCATTTTTCGACACATTAGATCATGACTTGGTTCTGAGTGCGGTAACACGTTTTACCTCCTGCAAATGGGTGTTGCTTTATATTGCAAGATGGTTAAAAGCAGATATCGTGCTAAAAGACAAGCAGTTGCTACACCGAGAAACAGGAACTCCGCAAGGAGGCGTTATTAGTCCGCTGCTTGCAAACATCTTTCTGCATTTAGGTTTTGACCAATGGATGAAGGAGCAACATTCCGACATTCATTTTGAGAGATATGCCGACGATATTGTTGTGCACTGTCGGTCAATCATGCAGTTGGAGATGATCAAGCAGAAGATTGAACAACGGTTGAAGCTATGCAGGCTAAGATTAAATCCTGAAAAGACAAGAATTGTCTACTGTAAGGACTCTAATCGAACAGAGGACGGGCACTGCAATAGTTTCGATTTTCTGGGATACACCTTTCGGCCTCGATCTGCACGGAATCAACGCGGTGAGTTCTTTGTCAGCTTCAGTCCCGCGATCAGTCAGAAATCTGCCAAGAAATTGCGGCAGACAGTAAGGCGAGAGTGGAAGCTTAATACACGTACGCATTTGAGTCTAAATGCACTGGCTGACTTTATAAATCCAGTTGTTAGCGGTTGGATCAACTATTTTAGAAAATTTTGCCGGTCGGAACTTCACTCTGTCCTGAACCATGTGAATCTCACATTGGCGAGGTGGGCAAGGCGAAAATATAAGCACTTACAACGGAGGAAGACAAACGCAGACGCATGGCTAAAAGGCGTTGCTCATCGGAGTCCTCAACTGTTTTCGCATTGGCAGTATCAAAGCTGGATGACAAGAGCCGTATGAGTCGAGAGACTCACGTACGGTTGTATGAGAGCGTTGGGGTGAGACTCCGCTGCGCTACTCGACCCGTCACAGAAACCTTTTTCAAAACCCTGAAAACTGAATTGGTGTATACTGAACATTATCGAACGAGGGAAGAGGCCCGGTACAGTCTGTTCGAATACATTGAAGTAGTGCGACGTGAGGTCGTGTAAATGAAATGTCCGATCAAACGGACCCGTTGTTCAGTCAGCGGAGCCCACCGACACATGCAAAAGGAGTAATCTTTAGGTATGAAGCTGTCGGAAAAGTACCCGCAGGAAACTGTAGGTGGATCCGTGAGGAAACGCTGAATCTGCCAGCAACAGGCGGAGAGGGGCGAGGGCTGGAGTGACATGGTCAACACAAGTGAACTGTCAATAAACATCGTTACGTATCACAAGCCAAAGTTGCTGACAGGCTTGTACCAAAAGGTAAGTGGGTAGGTAATCTCCGTTACTTCTGGAATTACACTGACAACAATTCCCACCGGTGGAAAGACAGGGCCTAAATCACTCATTTGTTCACTACGCGCAACACGGTAAGCCCGTAGTATCGCCCAGCTTGCTGGGCAGTCGCACCGCAAGGAATGACCATGAAACTACGGGTATAGGATTAAGGAGAAAGCGAATGCCGCCTTATAATGGGGTGGATAGGGGTTGCAACATAACTCCACGTGAAAACGGGCAGACTTCCTTATGGTCTCGTTTTACAAGAAATCTGGAGAACTTTCTTAACAGGAAGAATGCAAATGAATACTGATTTATCGGTATGTGCGCCTTCCGCCCAAGGTTGGGCTATGATCAACTGGTCTCAAGTTCAGCAACGGGTAAAGAAGCTGCAGGCTCGTATTGTAAAGGCAACACAGTCTGGCAAACATGGCAAGGTGAAAGCCTTGCAGTGGTTGCTGACTCACTCGTTTAGCGGAAAAGCATTAGCCGTCAAACGAGTGACCGAAAACCTGGGGAAAAACACTCCCGGAGTTGACAAGGTGATCTGGAGCACATCAAAAGCAAAGACCAATGCGATAGCATCGTTACAACGGAGAGGCTACAAGCCGCTCCCGCTTCGGAGAGTTCTAATTCCGAAAAAGAAGGGCAAAACAAGACCTCTCGGTATTCCGACAATGAAAGACCGTACCATGCAGGCTCTTTACCTGCTGGCACTGGAACCCGTTGCCGAAACTACTGCTGATCGACACTCCTACGGGTTCCGACCAGAGCGCTCGACAGCAGATGCAGGCGAACAATGTTTCGCCTGTCTCGCCAAGGGAAAAAACGCCCAATGGGTGCTTGAGGCTGACATCAAAGCCTGTTTCGATGCTATCAGTCATGAATGGTTGATCGACAACATTCCAGTTGATAAAACGATCCTTCAGAAATGGCTCAAGGCAGGATTTGTGTATCAAAAACAGCTCTTTCCTACAGAATCTGGCACGCCACAAGGCGGTATTATCAGCCCGGTTTTGGCAAACATGACATTGGACGGACTTGAAAAGGCGCTTGCAAACGCATTCCCGCAAGCCAAGAAAAGAGGCTGGAAAATGAACATGGTGCGATATGCGGATGACTTCATCATCACTGGTTACTCGAAAGAGTGGCTTGAAGAGGAGGTCATGCCTATAGTTATCAGGTTTCTGGCAGAACGGGGACTAACCCTCTCACCAGAAAAAACTAGGATAACGCACATCACGGAAGGGCTTGATTTCCTCGGTTGGAATATTCGCAAGTATCATGGCAAACTTCTTATGAAGCCATCAAAAGCAAATATTAAAACGCACCTTGACAGGGTACGAGAAATCATCAAGGCAAACAAAACGGCTAAGCAGATGAACTTGATAGAGCAGCTCAATCCCATTCTGCGGGGGTGGGCAAACTATCATCGCCACATAGTCGCAAAGAAAACCTTTAGTTGGATTGATTCTCAGGTCTGGTCAGCGCTTTGGCAATGGGCCAAACGACGACATCCGCATAAATCTGCCCGATGGGTGAAAGCGAAATATTTTAAAACCCGAGGAGACAGGGATTGGATGTTTACCGCCATAGACGAAAGCAACAAGCACAAAATGCACAGCTTGGTGCTTGAAGCTGATACATCTATAAGGCGGCATATTAAAATCAAAGGTATGGCGAACCCACACGATCCAGCGTGGAAGCAATACTTTGAGGCCCGTCGGAACAAACAGAGAACCAAATTAACACTGCGGTGTTGTCGGGTGCCGCAAGGTGCCTTTGCAGAGGCTTGAGCCGTGTGCGGTGAAAGTCGCAAGCACGGTTCTTAGGGGACGGCGGTGCAGTAATGTGCTGCTGTTACCCGACTTTTACAATCGGAAACGGAAACACTCAATGTTAGGGTATAAATCACCCGTTGATTTTTTACGTTATAATCAACAATCAATAGCTATGGCTTCATAGGGTGTCCATTTTTTTGTTGCAAGTTCAGCTGAATGATTGAACCTTGTAATTGCCACTGTACCGCTTGACGCACAGGCGAAATTGATGAAGCGGCAGGTGTTCAAGCAGTTGAGTAAAAACGGTTTTTCCTATGTACATAGATCATTCCTTGTTGAAGAATTATTAAATGATCGAAGATAGCAAGTATTTTCAAGTCGGTAACGGCAAAAAAACGCCGTATTCTATTTTATTATTATAGCCTACAGGGATTTATTTTTTCAACAGTTGGAGACCAGTGAAATTCAATAATAATGATTTTGTTGATAATGGGCATTTCTCTTCATTGGGATCGGTAAAGTTTGCCAATATATTGGCTAAATGCATAGATCATGTTTTGGTTAAATGCATAGATAAATAATCCTCGACAGCACCCTCCCATCCCACAGCACTCAAAACTCCCACACAATTTTCGGATAAGCAACCTGCCTTCTGTCAAGCTCTTTTTCAAGAGTATCGGCAAATACGCGAAAGTCCGGATTTTCCCTTATGGCATATACCTTTGCGGTATCATCAGGTAAAGTGTCATCAATCAGCAAAGCCTGCTTGATATCAGCATGAAACATAAGCAACGAATTATTGGTAAGATTCGGCACATCCATGTCACCTCCGTTCATTTGATGAATCACCCCGTTTAGGGACCACCCCGTTTAGGGGACGACATTCATATCGTGTAGTTTACCGCTCTTTCTGTTACAGTAAATTTACACAAATTTTCGGAGAGAAGTTCCAGCACGAAAAAAAAAGAGACCAACTGACAGAAAAATAAGTCCGTCAGCTGGTCAAAGGAATGCTTGAGTTACATGCTGCCTGTTGTAAGGAATCTCTGATGCCAGCTTAAGGCTTCATCAAGCAGATGAGGCGTATGTTTGCCTTGTGAATGAGCTAATGCACGTTTATGATAATCCAGCAATGCAGGCTTGAAATGAGGATGAGCGCAGTTTTCAATGATTACCTTTGCACGCTGAGTTGGAGAAAGCCCGCGAAGATCAGCCAGCCCCTGCTCGGTAACCACTATCTGAACATCGTGTTCAGTATGATCAACGTGCGACACCATAGGCACAATGCAGGAAATATGGCCGTTCTTTGCCTGAGATGGTGTCATGAATATGGATATGTAGGCATTTCGGGCAAAATCTCCTGACCCGCCAATGCCGTTCATGATGGAACTGCCCATAACGTGGGTCGAATTAACATTGCCATAGATATCAGCCTCAATCATCCCGTTCATGGCAATAACGCCCAGACGGCGTATAACTTCCGGATGATTGCTTATTTCCTGAGGACGAAGAATGATCTTCTCCTTGTATTCATCCAGATGGGCATAAAGCTCTGCCAGAGCTTTATTGCTCAAAGAGAAAGCTGTCGCTGAAGTCGAGACTAACTTGCCGGAATGGATCATCTCAAGCATGCCGTCCTGCAGCACTTCGGTATAGGCGGTCAGGTTCTCGAATGGCCCATGGTTCAGTCCGGCCATAACCGCATTGGCAATATTGCCGACACCCGACTGCAACGGCAGCAGGTTCTTAGGCAGCCGTCCTCGCTTCACTTCATGCTCGAAAAACTCAAGAATATGCCCGGCAATCATGCGGGAATTTTCATCAGGTTCCGTAAAATCTGAATTTCTGTCAGGGCAATTGGTCTCAATAATCGCAATAACTTTATCTGGATCACAATGCAGATATTGATCGCCGATCCGGTCATGAGGATGCGTGATAGGTATCGGTTTGCGATCTGGAGGCAGGCAGGTGCCGTAATAAATGTCGTGCATTCCTTCCAGACGAGAATCCTGCCAGGAGTTTACTTCAAGGATAACCTTGTCTGCCTGATCAAGCCATGTTTTATTATTGCCGACCGATGATGAGGGAATCAAACGCCCGTCTTCAAGAATCCCGGCAACTTCAACCACAGCAACATTCAATTTCCCAAGAAATCCGAACCATACGAACTGGGCTACATGGGAGAGATGAATATCAATATATTCCATCTCTCCGGCGTTAATACGATTGCGGCAAATGGGATCGGATTGATAAGGAAGACGCATTTCCACACCATCAACCTTTGCCAGGGCACCATCAAGTTCGGGTGCAGTTGAAGCACCGGTCCAGACCCCTATTCTGAATTTCTGACCGCTATTATTGGCCTCCTCAATGCGTTTGGCAAGCGCCGCAGGCACCTCCTTCGGGTAGCCGGAACCGGTAAACCCGCTCATGCCGACATTGTCACCGGAAGAAATAAGGGCTGCAGCCTGCTCTGCAGTCATGATTTTGCCTTGCAAGGCCTTGCAAAGAACGCGAGATGGAGTGTTCATATTTTGCATAACATTCATTCTGAGGTTGATGAACGACAATGGTTAAACTCCTCCCTGAAACCGGATTGATCTCTATTTTGGCATCAATTGACTAGAGAACCCGCAGACAAAACCAGAGCAAAAACCCACAACTATCCAGGCTTCAAGTAAAGAAGCTCTGAACATACAATTTATTCATACTAAAAAAAACATCCCCATATAGGCCGTCAGCACTCAAATCATCCACTACCCCACTGCCCACTGATTTCCTTCAGAACTTTCTTCTGAATAACTATATTATCCGTTCATTGCATTCATTAACTCTCCCGCACTACCCGTATGGAGCATGGTCCCGGAAAAAAACCGGAATGGCTGAAAATCAAATTAACAGCCGGAGCATCATTTGCCTCAACAAGACAGCTCCTGAACCAGCGAAGCCTTCATACCGTCTGCAGGTCTGCCTTGTGTCCAAATCTGCATGAATGCTGGTCGCACGGCACAGCAACATTTCTCCTGCTCGGCAATGTCTGCACACGCACCTGCAGATTCTGTGCTGTCGGAAAGGCGGCAGCCCCTCCGGCCCCTGATCCTCTCGAACCGGAAAACATCGCCCTCGCAGTTCAATCCATGCAGTTGAAGCATGCCGTTCTCACCAGTGTCACCCGTGACGACCTTCAAGACGGAGGCGCTGAACATTGGGTAAAGACGATACGGGCCATCCGTTCACGTAACCCCTTGGTCAGCATAGAGTGCCTTATCCCGGATTTTCAAGGAGATGAAACCGCTCTCGACAGCCTGATGGCTGAAGCGCCGGATGTTTTGAACCATAACATTGAAACAGTACCGTCACTCTATAAAAAGGTACGCCCACAGGCAAGCTATCAAGCCTCGCTTCAGCTTTTACAGCGGGCTAAACAAACGCATGGCCTCTCTACAAAATCAGGCCTTATGGTTGGCATGGGAGAAACCCTGAATGAAATAACAGCCTCGCTCAACGACCTTATCCGCCATGGTTGCGACATGGTAACCATTGGCCAATATCTGCAGCCATCCTCCCGGCACCTTCCGGTCGAACGCTACATCACACCCGAAGAATTTCAGCACTACAAAATCATTGCTGAGGCTGCCGGCTTTCACCATGTTCAATCAGCACCTTTTGTGCGAAGCTCCTATCACGCAGAAGCATTTACCTGTGACACAGAAACAATCTCATAACCCGTAACCACACCTGAGTAATGGAACTATCAGTACCCGTAATGATATACGCCTACTGGGCTTTTGCTTTTCTTGCAGGCATTGTCTTTTTCAAAAAAGATATTCTCACCTTCAGCCGGGAATTTGACTCCCGGAGAATCACCCTCCTTGTCGCCTCACTCCTCATCGTCGCCGCCAATGCCTGGGTCTATTCCCATTCCACAACTGATGGCGGCCGCAAACTCGATATGCTCACTGTATTCATATTCAGTATTGGCAACGGCATTGCCGAAACCTTCATGTTCTATGCCGTTTTTCGAATGGGTACAGCTCTTGCTGGCCGATTCACCGCAAACCCATGGGCCCTCTTCATCACAGGCTTTATCTTCTTCATGGTTTACAGCGGTCTTATCCACGGCCTTTTCTGGATCAATATCCTCCCAACCCATGTGGTACAGACAAGCCCCTACAAGCCACTCTTCATGCCCGTACAGATGATGATTGCCTGCAGCTGGGCCCTGAGCTTTTTCTGGTACCGCGACATCCGTACCGTAATCTTCCTCCACGCCCTGGTAGACCTGACCATGGCAGCAAATGTCAAATTCACCCTCTTCAACTAACCCATCATCCCTCTTGCACAGGCAGGCCCCCCAGCCTGCCCGGCCCTCATCAAAACTCAGAACAATCCCCACTGCCAACTATTCTCCCTATAAGTCTTATCAGTCCTATCAGTCCTATAACTCCCAACTTCATCCTTCCCCCTGAAACCGCTTTTTGCTTTCCACTTAATTTTGGTTATTTTACGCCATGAAACTGGATAAATACAACATAGAGACGCTCATCGACTCCGTCAGCAAGGGAATGACCAGAGAGATGGCCTACCTTTCCATCAACATAAGCAGGTCGACCTTCTATGAGTGGTTCAATCAGGGCAGGAAGGACGATGAGAAGGAGGTAGATAGCCTGCAGCGCCAGCTATATATTGGCCTGCCTCAGGCAGAAGCGCAATTTGAACTGCGTCACTTGAAAAACATCACCGCCGCAGCAAATAAAAACTGGCGCGTCAGTGCCTGGTACCTTGAACGCACACGTCCCTCCCGTTATGGCAGGCGACCGCCTGAACCAAAAGAGAACGGTGGAGATCGAATAATTGAAATCGGGTAAAACAGTGCCCGGACCGCAACCGCATTATCGAAATGCATAGGCTGTCTTATCAAAAGGTTCAGCAATAATGGAAATAACAAAACCATGCGGTTTTCGGTATCATTGCTTTACGAGCACCACAAAACCGCATGCCGGGACCACCAGATTGAGACGGCCTTGGTTAGAAGAGATCACAGCACCACAGTTCCCTGTGTTCTGACCGCCATAGACAGCAGCATCACTGTTGAATACCTCTTTCCATGAGGCATCAGGAATACCCTGCAAATCCTTCTCGATCAAATAACCATCAGTGAAGGGAGCATTGTTTAAACTCGCGACAATGATCACCTGCTCATGCCCGTCCCATCGTTTAAAGGCAATAATTCGATTAAAATTTGACTGGTGAAGAATGTCGACATTGTGACTGCGTAACGAGCGCAGCCGGCGCCTCAGAGTAATGAGCTCCTTATAAAAACGAAAAAGCGCCTTCCCGTTTCCCTCCCGTTCTCCCTGAATGTCCTCACGGTTGTTCATAAATCCGTCATACGTGTAATACCTGTATGCTCCGATCTCTTCGCCCATAAAAAACATTGGTGTGCCGGCAGAAAGCAGGGACAACCCAAAACAAGTGCGGGTACGTGCCTCCGCCCACATGCGCGTAACATCAACGAGAGGAGCGTAATTGACGGCAATTACAATCGTACGCGCTGTACCTGGGGCGTTGCCAGCTTCATCGTGAGATTCGTTGTAGACAACCCGGTTGAATTGGCTGGTGTAAAGCGTGCTGGAGAACCGGTCCATCTGAAGCGGCTCATTTCCGCCGGATCCCGTTTGTTTCAAAAGACGTGCCTGGTCGCCCGCCATCTCAGAATCACCGATCAGACTGTGGTAGAATGAAACATCCCATGTAGCATCAAAGCCCATCCCACCTTGAGCCGGCACTTTGGTCACAGCATCCCATCCTGTATGGTCTTCAGCAATCAACATCAACGTAGGCCGAATCATCCGCAGCGTACGACTCAATTCCCTGAGCAATTTCTGGCCGAAAACATTGGCACTAACGACTGAACGGCCATCTGCCTTAAGTCGGTTATCGCTGTGAATCGCCTGGGTCAGGTCCAGGCGCAGCCCATCAACATGCATTTCTTCAATAAGAAAAGCGGCGCTGCTGATAAACTGCTGGCGAACTAACTCTTCCCTGAAACGCGGTGAATATCCTGAAGAACCATTTTGGAGATAACCACCGTCAGCACATGGGTAGTCTAAAGGCAGCCCCTCATACCAATAATAAATGTTCTGTTCGGGAGCAGTTGAATCGTATTGCCACTCGGCACGTTCCGCATTAAGATCGTAGTGATTATAGACCACATCCTGGATGACAGCGATACCCCGTTGATGGCACGCTCGCACGAAATGCCGGTATTTGTCGCGCCCCCCGGCACTGGCCTCAATACAGAAATGGTGGCTGTCGCCATATCCCCATCCCTTGTCCCCCTTGAATTCAGCCATAGGCAGCAATTCAACAGCCGTTACGCCAAGATCAACCAGATGATCCAGAAATGAAAGCGCATCACTTAAATCACCCGGATCAGGCTTCCCGAATCCAAGAGATCCGATGTGCAATTCGTAAATGACAAGGTCTTCGATTCGGTTAGGAACCGGCAGACCAGGCGTAAATTCCATAGCCCAGAATTCTTCGGCTGGAATCAGATCAGGCTCTTCTCCCACAAGCGTGGACTCGAAACCGCGGCGAACCACATCCGGATCAATCACCATGCTGCAGCTAACGGTGCCGTCCAGGATATCCACCGGTCCCGACCAGGCTTCCCCGGCAGGGTCCGTACTCCCTCTTCCGATTTGCCCGCGTGAAAAAATGTCACTGCGATAAACCGTCTTCCCCTGCGCGTTCAGGATACGATACATATAAGGGGCGCTCATAAAATTTTCATAAACACCCTTTGGTCCTCCTTCCCAGATGCCGTCAACCTGCCGGGAAAGTGCAACTATGGGCTGGTCGGAATCTATCCCTTTACCATCATCGGCAATGTAACCTGTACTCGGGTTCCCGAACACCACGTCGACCTGTTGTGCGTTAGGCGCCCAGACGGCAAACAGGAGCCCTGGCTTGGCGCGACCAGCAGTAAAGCACTTGTTGGCTCCCAGGCGACGAATATAGGTGAAATAGTACCGTTCAACCAGGCCACTCTCTCCACCGTCGTTAAGTCGAAACTGTCGATAGCGTTCACAGGAATTGACATCCTGCACTTCCGTCGGGATGCCCCAGAAATTGCTGCCCTGCGGCCCGTCAAGGATCACCCCCCACTTGAACGCCCTGTCCTGGTCGGCAAAATCGAGCAAGGCAGAAGCCTTGAACATAGGGCACCCGTCCTCACCGACCTCTTCTGACATAGAGGATTCCGTCCAGTTATCTGAATACCTGCCTTGATTGTCCCAACTGCCGTACAACCGGGCATTGCGAAAAATCGCCCGCTTCAGGCCTGTAATGAAATGAAACTCCACTTGCTTTTGCTCCATAATGGACGTCCCTCTTTTAAAACAGCTGTTCGACAAAAATATGTTTGCTCAGGCCGCCAGCAACCAGTGGTTACCATGGTTACTGCCTGATCTGCTTTAGGGCAAAGCTGAATGGCAAGGTATTTCTGCCTGTATTAACCTGAAACCCCCGCAATATGAATAAAGAATATTATTCCTCAATAAGATAAAGAGTTACATATCCATACTTTTTATATTCTTTGTAATTAATGTGTCAACGAATAGTTACTGGAGGAACAACAAAATATGGAACACTGGTAACATCAACTCTGATTCGTTGCGAATTTTGATTACTCTGAATTACAATAAAATACACACTCGGGGTCAAATTGTTAAAGTAATACCACCCATCCGGTCCGGTATACGACTTCATCATTTTGCCATTATTCTGAAGGAATACCGGAAAATATACAGCAGGAGCAACTCCATATTGAGTATACCTCATAACACAGCCCTTAATAGTTTGCGATATTGCGATTTTTGAAAATAAAGGGCTCGCAATCAAACATAAAACAGTTAAAAAAAATAAACGATTAAAATAATAACGCATCGAATTCTCCTTTTTAGTAATTCGTCATTTTTTCTTAAGAGTAAACGAATTTATAGTTATCGTCTTGTTATCTCTATCAAAATGTAATGTATAATTGTTGGCCCCGCTTACTTCTTTGTCCTCAGTCAGTAAAATGTTGGCAGATTGATATCCTTCATGAGAAACTTGCAGAGTTGGAGTTCTTAACGGATCTGGAGAAATAATCACTCCAACAGCAAAATTATCGCCTGCAAGATTTACAGAAGAAGGCAGGACAGCAAAATCATTATTGTTTAATGATTCTTTTTTATCTTCAACTGTAGCACTTCCCTTTACTATCCAAACCTCGGAACAGGTAGTTGCAGTTGGTAAAAATCTTGACAGATACCACACAAGTACCATATATATTGCCGCAGATCCACCAAATTGCGCACTGATCATTCTGGACTTATACTTGATTGTTGACACAACCGGCCCCATAAATCTATAAAATAAATATGCAGGAACAAGGCAGGCAAACATCACCAATAGCATATAAAACACCCTTACTTGCTCATATTTCATGATATCTGATTGAATTAATTATTAAATGAATAACTAACAACCAAAAGGTATAATCCACATTATTCGGCCGGCCTGAAGAGAGAGACCTCTCAATAATTAAATTGTTGTATTAGAACAAAGTATTATGAATAATAAAACTACAGTTTTGGAACTGATAAATATCAAATCAGGACAATTCGGAGGTATCGAAAGGACTACCATGTAATGCTGTCTTGTTTGGAAACAACGCATTAATGATAAAGCAAGGCAGCTATTTGTATATACAGGTAATATATACGCATGAAAAATACAATATGCAAAGTATATTTTCACGTTTTCGTAATGTGCTCTGTTTTCGCCGTTGGGCAAACAAGAGGCTGAATTGAATAACCTCTTTTTGTGCTCTTGCACAGGAAAATAGCATCTGAGCGGCAGGCAATGGTTCCATGATGGCAAAAAAAAGGCAGACACAGTGTCTGCCTTTTTTTTGTCACTATATCGAAATACTCTTACTGTCCGACGAAATGAGCTCTTCTGTTCTGAGCCCATGCCTCTTCATTGTGGCCCTGAGCAAAAGGCTTCTCTTCGCCAAAGCTGACGGTATTGATACGCGCTGCATCTGCACCGAGGTTAACGAGATAAGTCTTGGCGCTATTGGCTCTGCGCTCACCAAGGGCAAGGTTATACTCATTGGTGCCTCTCTCGTCGCAATGACCCTCAACAGTGACTTTGCTCGATGGATTTTCGTTCAGCCACTTGTAATTGTTCTGCAGTTGCTCGATGGCATCAGCACGGTTCTCTGATTTGTCAAAATCAAAAAACACATCACCAAGAACAGTTTTGGCAACAGGAGGCGGAGGCGGAGGTGCTGGTACGACAACAGGCTTAGGTGCCGAACATGCTCCGATAAACAGGAGGCCTGGAATCAATAAACTTCTCAGTAATGATTTCATAATATAGGTTGCTTTTTTTTTAATAATTGTTTTTTTGTTTGGATCCATCAAACGATGTCATTAGCCTGACAAAATCCTTATTGGAACGGCTAAGTATAACATTTTACTGGTAATTAGACAAGTGTGTTAAAATGAAGGCTCCTGCCCCTGGTCAAGTGACATAATATATCCCTCCCCACTACTTCAAATCTCCAGCCACCCTCATGCGCACTATTCTCGTAGGATGGGTCACCGTACCGTTATTATATTCTGAGCCAGGCGTAATCCTGTCGACATATTCCATTCCTGAGACGACATGCCCCCATACCGTATAGTTTCCATCCAGAAATGGCGCTGGTGCGAAACAGATGAAAAACTGGCTGTCACCACTGTTTGGATCAGAGGCTCGTGCCATGGAAACAGTGCCCCGGATATGCGGTTCGCGAGAAAATTCAGCTTTAAGCTGTTGGCCGGAACCACCGGAACCATCGCCCTGCGGGTCGCCGGTCTGGGCCATAAATCCCGGTATGACCCGATGAAAGGAGAGCCCGTTATAAAACCCTTTTCGTGTCAACTCTTTGATACGCGCAACATGGTGGGGAGCGATATTTGGAAGCATCTGGATGACGACTCGTCCAGCTGGAAGGTCGAGATAGATCGTGTTTTCACGATCAACTGCCGGTGCTGCAAAAGCGGAGAGGGGCAGTAAAACTGCCACCAGGGCAAATACAACAAGCAGAACTCGAAGTGGTTTGTTCATTATGGAGGCCTCCGTTGGTTGGGGTTTGAGCAATGAATCGATCACTCGGAAGCTACAAGTTTGCCACAGCAATTGCAACCCCCACGGCCAGCTGCCAGCTCTGCCCAAAAACCATCCCGGCATCGTAGCTATTCCGGCAACTGATAGCCTTTTTCGCGAAACAGGCGGAGCACGGCATCAACCACTTCCGGGTCGAAGTGCTGCCCACGATGACTCTCAATTTCATGAATGGCTTCTTCGATGCCTAAAGAGGCCCGGTAAGGGCGATGTGAGGCCATGGCTTCAAGCACATCGGCTACAGCAAGAATGCGCGATTCAAGAAGTGTCTCCTCTCCTTTCAAGCCCATCGGATAACCGCTACCGTCCATACGCTCATGGTGTTCTCGGATGATTTCTGCAATCGGCAGAGAGAACTCGACATCCTTCAGGATTTGATAGCCTTGTTCAGCATGAGTCTTGACAAGCTCAAACTCGATCGCCGACAATCGGCCCGGTCTGGAAAGTATCTCGGCAGGTATGCTCATTTTACCAATGTCGTGCACCAGTCCTATGAGCTGCAGAGTATGGCAATTCTCTTCGCTCCACCCCATTTCTCGTGCTATATCCCCGGCGATGCAGCCAACCCGTCGCTCATGACCTGCTGTATAGGGATCATGCGCTTCCACGACGTTTGTTACAGCCAGGAGCGTGCTCTGCATTGCGTTTTCCAGCTGTTTTACATAACCCTCTATCTTTTGTTCTGACTTCTTGCGGTCAGTTATGTTATCAAAAACGGCAACAAAATGGTCTTTTTGCATACTGTAGGCAGAAATTTCAAGCCACATATGCAATGCTTCAAGATAAAACTCAAACCGTTCAGCTTGTCCTGATATCGCAACCCTTGCATAGATTTCGAGCAGTTCAGGGTTCAGGTCATGGATTCCCGGTATAATCTCTGAAACCCTTTTACCCTCAGGATGCTTTATTCCAGTCTGCTGCTCAAAACCGGAGTTAACCTGCTCATAGATAAAATCAACAGGCCGGTCATCTTCAAAGATCAACCGGCAATAGGCAATGCCGTTGAGCATATTGTCAAAAAGCATCTTGAAGCGTTCTTGTTGTTTTTTGAGTGCTTCTTGTGTCTGTTTTCGTTCAGTGATATCGATACCCGTACCGATATAACGATCAACCTTGCCGTTCTGGTCGCGTAAAGGCTTGCCTCGCGACATAATCCAGTGAATAGAACCGTCCGGGTAACTGACACGATACTCAAAATCAAACACTGCTTCATTTTTCGCAGCTGCTCTAGCCGATAGGTTTGCCAACTCACGGTCATCAGGGTGAATGCTCTTTGCCCACAGATGGAACGATGGTTTTTCACTGCTCTGTTTCAACCCGTGCAAAGCCCACAACTCTTCAGACCAGAAAAGTTCGTCTGTGATCAAGTCCCATTCCCAAACGCCGGCCTGTGCAGCTTCAAGAGCCTGAGTAACTCGTATTTTATTCTCCAGAAGAACCCCCTCTATGCGCTTCTGCTCCGTAATATCCGAAAGAACAAGCCTGTATACATTTTCAGCATCAATGACAGCAGCATCAATGCGAAAGGTGCGAATAGAGTTAGAAGCAAAAAGCCTCACATCGCAGTTACAAGACACTCTTTTAGAAAGCACATTTTCGAGCAGTGTATCAATTACCGGATAATCCTCCGGCACAACAATTTTTTTGAAACGCATGCCGAGCAAACTGGATCGGGCAACACCAAGCAGCTTGGTGGAAGTCAGGTTCGCTTGAAGGATCGTGCTGTCTTGCCCCAGAGTCAAATACCCGGTTGGCGCAAAGTCATAAAGCTCAGTATACATTCTGAGACTACTCTCAAGCTCAATCCTGCTTTGTTGCAGTTCTTCCTGCTGCATTTCAAGCTCGATCTGGTGAACCTCAAGATCATGGACAAGCCTGAACATATCTTCCGGTGAAGAAAACGCTGGTGTTATGTGTTGTGGATTTTGCTTCAACCTCTCTTCAGCAAAAGAGCGTAACTCTTTTGGGGTGGTTGGGTGATTGACATTCTTCTTTTTTTTCATAGGAAACAGCTGCCGGTAGACGGAGAAATTGTACATAACATCTGTAATCTATATACATTTAATATATAAATAATCTATCAAATAGACATAAATGACATAAGCATGTATGGAATCATTGCATCACCAAGTCCAGTGGCATAGGCACACTCGCTGCATTAAATCTCTGCAAGTTGCATGCATCAATTATTGCGCCTCCCCCGCCTCAGTGTATAATATGTTCGATGCTCTGTCAACGAGCAAAATATCCACCAGACAAAGTGATTTGAAAGGGCAATAAAAAACCCGCTGGTCAGGCGGGTTGCTTCGTTAAAGCCTAAAATGATGAAAGGGATAAATGGTCAAAAAGCTCGTACAGGACGAACCCGACTGCAGCCAGTCTTAATGAACAGGTACTGGAACCCGTCGACGAAGTACTGGACAAATGCGTTACCAGCACTGCACTCCGAAGAACTCCAGTAGAAGTCATCGGCCAAAACGCCAACAGTGCCCTTTTTATACTGCACATATAGCTCGTTTAACTCATCCTTGCTTGGCAAAAACCAGTCATGTTTCCCTCCGCCGGAATATGAGCTCGCTACTGCCGCCGCGCTGTTTGGGTAAAGCGATGCAGGATACTTGCTGAGTATTTTCTTTGTATTCGACCGCCCTGTTCCGATCGCTCTCCCAGTATCTATTGCTCCGTTAGCATAATCAGGAGCCTTGTCATTCTTGTACTCTCCAGTGCTCCATCGAAACAATAAACCCTTTGATCCAAATGTATCGCCCCACATATCAATATGCGGCTTGCAGATGTCACTTTCCGCCGCAATCAAACCATGCTGGCCAGTAGCGTCAACATAAAACACAATACCCCCTCCATAATGTTCACCAGGAGTGACAGCAAAGGAGTGTGC
>Ga0208743_1000077_pt1 | contig 48607 bp, 75 predicted proteins | sample CryBogCBH04Jul08_FD_184615 | JGI IMG/M metagenome (GOLD analysis project Ga0208743, IMG submission 184615) | Freshwater microbial communities from Crystal Bog, Wisconsin, USA - CBH04Jul08 (SPAdes) (version 2) | ecosystem: Environmental > Aquatic > Freshwater > Lake | place: Crystal Bog...
TTGTCTGCCGTCATGCTGGTTAATTGTGCGCGACTCATTTATTCACCTGCCTGTGGTGTAGAAGAGTTGGATGGGAGTGTGCTATTTGCTTGCTGAGCGTCATAATCAGCCTTGAGCATTGAGGTAAAAGACCCGTCAGCATGAGCGATGATGGCAAATGTTGTAACCGCATTTGTAAATGGGTCTGTTTCATCAATAAAAGTAACTGTATCCATTATAGTTCAGCACCTAATCCTAAATAAGCAGAAGAATTACCATTATACAAAACTGTATAAAGTGCGCCAGCAGATAATCCGCTACCTACTGTCAAACGAACATTGGACAACTGGCCATCACTTGTTTGCGCTGTAACCGCAGTCACGGCAATAGTTCCAGTTCCGGCATAAGGCGTTAGAGCAATACTGTTGTAATCAATGGTTGCATAACTTGTTCTCATTGTTACTGGCAAAGAAAGAAACAAATCTGCTTGTGTGCCAGAAAATGCAGTTGCTCGGCCAATCATTTGATAAGCGCCGCCATTATTTGCAGTACGCCAGTAATACCTCTGACAAGCGGCTAACTCCCCCTGAACTGTTCCAGTAGCAGTTGTGAACGGTGTTGCTACTGAACCTGATTCAATCTGCCAACCCCAAGTGTCAATGGTTTGAGTTGTGTTGAGCGGAAACTTTAACCCAATCTCTACAAAAGAACCTGCTCCAATAGTTTTGCCGGATACAGATGGCATTGAGAAAGTCCATGTGTATCTTGCCCATGAAGTCGTCACATTGATAGTCGCATCAGTTACAACTGAGTAATCAGTTCCAGAACCACCTGAGCCATAATTGCGGTTGATGGCAAAGTTTACTGTTCTGGCGGTGTCTGCTTTTAGCCACATTGAAAGTGTTGCAGTTTGACCAGCAAAAGTCCGAACATCCTCAACGCGATGATATGCGCCAGAATAGGTAGCGCTAGAACCGGCAACGCTTTGGTTGAAGCGGTAAAAGTAAGCAGATTCGTAGCCTGTTACGGGCGCAGTTCCCGGCGTAAAGGTTTGTTGGCTAACTGTCTTAGTCCAACCAGAGCCGTTGCCGTAAATGGTGAAACGATCAGCCGTGTAGGTGTTGTCAGTTGGGTTTGAGAATGATGTGCCACGCTGCCAGATACCAAAGTCACCATTGATAATCTTATTCTTGCCCGCTAGGAATTGGTTTGTCCAACTTACCCCACCACCAGCAGAAGAGTTTGCCACGAGTGTTGTACCGTCAGCGCCGACAGCAAGGTTTGTAAGGCTTGCTGATCCATTGGCTACAAGCAAATCGCCTTTGGCGGTTACTGTAGAACTAGGGATAGAGTTGGCTACGTTAAATACTGAAGGTGCGCTGACAGTGGCAATATCGCCTGCTACCAAGGCATTGTTTAGTACCACAGTGGTACCAGTAGAAGCTGTGTAGTCTGTGCCACGGACGAGCAATACGCCGTTGACAAATACTTCTTCAGCTCCAGGAGTATAGGTCAGAGACTGGCTAAAGCCATCTGTACCTGAAAGGGTTGTCTCACCGCCAGTGGCCGTATAGCGCCACTGCTTGATGGTTACACCCTGTGTATTTGGGTGACGGTTAACTGACATATTAAGAAATTTCCGATCCGAAAGCGTTAAAGGAAACTGATGTGCTTGACGCAGCAATTGAGATAATGTCGGTGTTGGCAAGGGTAATGCCAAGGGTCAATGTGTCTGTAGCGTCACTACCAAGAAGAACATCGTAGGCAATGTACTGCTTAGGAGTATCTGAAGCACCTGCCACACGGACTGAGACACGATATGTCTGAGGTGTGGTTGCTTGGTTACAAATAGAAATTGTGGATACTACAGCTGCCGCTGTTCCAGATGGGGTGTAGAGGGTAGTGAGGTTAGACGAAGCACCCGCAGCTGTTGTAGATGCTGGCACCGCCTGCCCAAGTACCTTATATGCTGTTGCCATTTATCTTCCTTTTCTTGGTAATTGGGTCATCCACCCATTGTTAAAAGTGAAAAATTGATTACATCGCTTACGCCAGCGATAGTGTCTGCTACCCCGTGGACATTGCTTGTAGCAGCGATATGCTGTTGCGCTTCTGTCATATCCTGTGCAGTAATAACGTGGCGAACAACTGCTCCTACATTGTGGTTGGTAGGGCTGGTGCTATTAAAGCCACGGGTAATGCTGAGGGTGTAAGGGCCTGTGCCCGTCACCGCATTTACCTGTACAAGTTCTTCAGAAGATGTGTTGTAATCAAGAGCTACAATGTAAGGCGTGCTGCTTGGGTAGCCAACAAGGTTGCTAACGATAACGCTTCCAGCGCTTCCATTAATTGAACTGGCAACCGTTGTATCTTGCGCAGTAGCGGAGTAATATCTATTAACAGCCATCTGCCTGCCTTATCGACTATAGTGGGTGCGTGGTGGGTACTGTTCAGCCTGACGCGCTACTTCTACTGCTAGGCGTTGCTGGTACATCTGATAAAAATAACGGCTCATGTTGGTAGCAGATCCAACTGGGTTGGACTGATCCTGAGCGCCTGCTTCAGCAGAGATTGCTGGGATACGACCCATGTCGACATAGGCTGCTGAACGATAGGCAGCGCCAAGGATAATTACTTCACGGGCTGACTCTGGCAAGCCAGTGGTGGTAAAGTCATCATTGTCATTCTGCAACTGTGTAGGCTTTTTAGTGTAGACAACCTGCACTGTGCGACCTGGGATAATGCCATCAGAGATGGAGATTGTCTTTCCGCTGTTCCAGACTAATGGGTTAGCAGTACGGTCAATGCGATAATGGCGAACTGGTAGCCATTCAAGAGATGGACCGATTGTTTGCCATGATACTGCGATAGCATCAATTGCTTCCTGGGGAAGCTGGTATGTTGTGCGAGCAGCAAGGAATGGGAAAGTTGTGTAGTACACGCCAAAGAGGCTTGGGTATACAGCTTCAATTGCCTCGTTAACATCCTTGCGGATCATTGCTCGTGGGAAAGAAGGTGTAATGGTGACGCGTGTTCCAGCAGTGTGCGGGATTGGCGTAGTGTCTCTAAAGCCACGGCCATATGGCGGGATGGTTGCTGTATTGGTTGTACGGTCAAATGAGTCAACCCAGATCAACTCTTCGTCAATTTCTACAATACCGCGGGTGAGGACTGTGCCATCTGCTACGGTAAAGGAAAGATCTGTAGCGCCTAGATCACCTACTAAGAATGTGGCCTGATCTTGACGGGCTGTATAACCAGTAAGCGCAAGCGCTGTCTCGTCAATAAGGTCTGAAAATAATGTCATGAAACGATCCTCGATGCTGCCGCTGCTTCACCATAACCGTACACGCCAGCCAAAGCGTTAAGAACGCCAGGAGTATCTAGGTGCAGATTAAGTCCGCCATTGCGGGAAGCATAGATAAGGTTGAGAGCATCAATGCCGCGAGTGGCGTTGTGCCCAGGAATTACTCTATTGGCCCATTGAACGGCAGCGCCGTTAACATCCCATTGGGGAACTGAATTGACGATAGTTCCTGCCAAACGGTTTAAATGCCATACAACTGGTTTGCCATCGTCAACTGCCATTTACTTGCCTTTCGCTGGATGGTTTTTATGCCATTTTTTTACTGCTGCTACGCCAGCAGCTACAGTTTTTACATCTGCTTTTTTAGTCAGATCAATTTTCTTAAATGTTGTCTTTTTAGAACCAGGATGGTTCACGACAATATCGCCATTGGTGGCTCTAACAATTGTGTGCTTTTGTCCACCAATGGTGATTGAATCTGATATTGCTTGTTTGGCGTTGCCTTTATTTACTTTGTTGGCCATTTGACTGTACCGCCAACACCCGCATAGCCACCCTTTGGATCTAGGTTTGGCTTGCCGTCTAGCTTCTCAGTTGCTGGAACTTTAACTGCGTTGTTATTGCATCCGCATGACATGCACATAATTAGCCCTTGACTTTCTTGAGGTTTGGATTTTTCTTCTTTGCTGCTGGGCTAGCGTTACGAGTAGAAGAAGCAAGAATTGCTCCTGCGCTCTTCATAGATACGCCAGACTTTTTAGCGATTTGCTTTTGGGCGGCTGCAAAGCCCATACCCTTTTTAGCTGCTGCCATTAGATTGCTCCTATTTCGTTCATTACCTTCGCTGACTGCTTGGTAATTTTCTTAGCTGCTGGCATTGAGCCAGCGTCGAAAGGTTTGCCTAATTTGTCACTTGCTTCCAGTGACTCGGCAACAGCCTTCATAGTTGTGCCTGCTGGTTGAATGCCTTGCTTGCGTGCCTTGTCATAGGCATTAAGTTCTGCATCCCAGCGCTTCTTGGTCATGGTCTTGTTGCTATTAGCATCACCAGAGTTGATTTGAATACCTGCATCTTGTAGGCATTCAGCGTAAGTTTCGTGGTTTTTAAGTAAGCATCCTGAACGACAGTTATCTCCGAGTGCCATGTTTCTCCTTGGCTTGTCTAAAAAATTTAAGGTTACGCAGTATGCGATCATTTTCTTCGCCGTTGGCTTTAGATGCGGCATTGGCAAAGGTAATCGCCTCATCGATAAAGCCCAATTCCCATGAGGATATGCTGGCTAGGTCGTAGGCTTTCCAATCCCATACCGATGAGTCGTAGCAATAGTGAACGCTACGATGACACTCAATGGCCTTGATGGAAGCATCTAAGCATTGTTGCCAACGCTTGTTACGATAAGCGTCTAGCGCAACTGAAAACCAAGGCTCACCTTCGTTGGGTAGTATATGAGCGCCACGCTCAGCCCATTTAGTTGCCTCTTCAGCTTTACCTTGATGGTGACATGCTTCAGCAGCCCACCGACAGGTGGCAGCCTCTTCTACATTCCATCCGCCAAGTTCCATTCGCTTTTCAGCAGATGCAACTACATCATCCCAGCGACGGTAGAAGTAGTACTCGCGTACCATGTAAGTCCACATGCGTGGATCTTGGGGAAACTCTTTAACACACATCTCAAGCATGGGCAGGTACTGCCCGCGAGATTTGTTATTGTCTGGTTTATGGCTAATGATCGCATTCTTGATGGTGCAATACTTCGGCTCATTAGGTCCGTAGTAAACTGCTACCTCATGAATTGGATATTTCCAATGCCAGTTGTTGCGAGTATGGATCTTGTCCTTTTGCCACTTGCTACCCGTATCAAATGTTACCCATCCAGCATCTGCTGTTGGGTCCCACTGCTTACGAACTTCCTGGAAAAAATTTTTATGGATAACTTCATCCATATCCACAAAGACGCAAATGTCTACATCTGCTGGTATGAGCGCAAGAGACGCGTTCCGCGCCACATCAAAACGCCAAGGCCTAACACTAATATCGTGAACAGTAACACCCATTTCACGGAGCTTTTCTTGTGTGCCATCAGTTGATCCTGTATCTGCTACTATTCGATAGTCAGCGCCTTCGGCTGCCTTTGCCCATCTTTCGGCATGCAGTATTTCATTAAGAGCAATGGCATAGACTGCAATCTTGGGCATACCGCTATAGTATCACATTCCGCCAAGCATCAGAATGTCTTGGATGTTTGCTGTTGCGGCAGGTCCAGTAGCACCTGTACTTCCTGTAGCGCCAGTCTGTCCCGTTGAACCAGTAGCCCCTGTTTGTCCAGCCGCTCCATTGCTGCCAGAAGGACCTGTTGGTCCTGTGGTGCCATTGCTGCCAGTTGCTCCAGTAGATCCTGCGGCACCCGTTGCTCCCGTCGGTCCTAGAATTGTGTAGGTAACTTGCTCAACATGCAGATTAACGCTTGCTGAGGCAGGACGAGTAGGCGATGTGCCAGAGGCTACAGAGAGTAACTCCATATAAGTATTTTGTGAAGACCAGTAAAACTGGATGTAATCTCCAGCGTTGACCGTAACAAGATCTTCAATGTTTGCTAGGACTTGGTTGTTTACACCAGCGGTTGTAAAGACTGCTGTTGACTCAGTTACTGCTGTGCCGTTAACGGCATACCAAACGTTAACTTGATAGTTGCTGCCGCCACCCGTGGTGATGAATTGACCGAGCAAGTTGATGGCATAAGTACCAGCATAACCAAATGTGATTTGGCTGCCAGATACGATGCTTACGCCATTGGAGCCAGCATTGGTGTTAATTGTGATGAGGTTAGCGCTTGTAGCGCCAGCATTTACTTGAGTTGTTGTGTCGTAAAAGTTTCCATAGTAGGCGATAGTTCCGCCTGCACCTGTGGCACCAGTAGCGCCAGTTACTCCCGCTCCAGTGTTACCTGTAGAGCCTGTGGCTCCTGTTGGTCCTGTAGGACCTGTAATACCCGTGCTGCCCGTTGATCCAGTAGAGCCAGTGCTACCAGTAGCACCGATGGCACCAGTGGCACCCGTATTGCCAACAGCACCAGTTGGACCTGTAGGGCCTGTATTGCCCTGTGCGCCTGTATTGCCGACTGCTCCAGTATTTCCTGTAGCACCAGTGTTTCCAGCGGCTCCTGTGGGCCCTGTAGGGCCTGTAAAGCCTATTGCACCGACTGCACCATCAAGGTTAACTGTCCATGAAGTAAATGTACCAGTGCCTACAGTCTTGGTGACATTAAGCGTCAGCACGCCTGTGCCAGAATTGTAAGAAACAACATCACCAATGAAATAAGCGGATGTTGAGTTGGCAACAATTGTAGATTGTTGAACCGAATACTGTAAACCAGTTCCAATAGTAACTGTTTGTGTGCCGCTTACTGGCAGGGTGATAGACGAGGTAGAAGAAGTTTGGTACTTATCTCCTATAGGTCCTGTTGGTCCTGTTGCTCCAGTAGGTCCTGTATTACCCTGTGCGCCTGTAGAACCAGTGTTACCTGTTAGTCCAGTAGGTCCTGTTGGACCTGTTTGCCCTTGCGCACCAGTATTGCCAGTAGCGCCAGTAGGACCAGTGTTGCCAGTGTTGCCCGTATTACCTTGCGCACCAGTTACTCCAGTTGATCCTGTGGATCCAGTAGCCCCTGTGCCGCCAGTAATACCTGTTGGGCCAGTAGGACCTGTGGATCCTGTCGCTCCTGTGGAGCCGATAGGTCCTGTGTTTCCTTGGCTTCCTGTAGGACCTGTAACGCCTGTTGCACCTGTGGCGCCTGTAACGCTTGGTCCAGTTGCTCCTGTTGCACCTGACGCTCCTTGAATGCCTTGTGGACCGACTGGTCCAAGTTCGATAACTCTGTTTTCCTGGATGGCAACATTGTACACATTTGTTGTTGTAGGAATTAAGACTGTTGAAATGCTATTGACTGTGCTAGCCATTATTGCACCACGCTTGCTACAACTGTGAATGCGCCGTTGAGGATCTGATAAACATTGCCAGCAGTATCTGTGTAGTTAATTGCGTAGTTGTAGTTGCCAGCAGGCAATACATTTGGCTCTGTTTGAGCAGCGGTTAAACTAAATGTTACTTGACCAAGGCCAGGGCTGACAACAGCCTTGCCATTGGATGTTGATAATTCTACAATTAGGTTGTTGCTTACATCGCGTACTTGCATATCCGCGGTATAGCCTGTGAGGTTAACTGCAAGGTTGTTAATATTCCAGATAGGAGCAAGGGTAAAGGTTGTACCGTTGACAACGGTAATGTTGTATCTGCCTGGCGTCACTGTGTCTCCTATGCTGTTGTGGTTATGTACTGGCCATAACCACCATTGACAAGAATGTTATATTCGACTGGGGTGATGACATATTCATGTCCACCCAAATAGCAGTAGTCTGCTGCCTGTGTTTCATCTACACCTGGCGTACGCTCACGCACAATGGCTGTGCCGTAAACCAAGATGCTATCGCCACGAGCAATTCTAAAGCGCCAGAATAAGCGGCTAAAACCTGCTGGTGCTTCTTCCACCGTTGGTGGTTTAAAGATGTATGTCATGGCTACCTTTCAAGGGCGTTGCCACCCGCCCCCACGTGCGAGGGCGGGCAACAACTACTCAATTATGAGTTGTGGATTGAAGATGTTGATTCGAGACGAACCAATGCGGCGTCACGGTAACGGCTCCAGCCGAGTACACCGTACCAACCGATTGGACGGAAACGCATCAACTTATCAACAATTGGTCCGAAGATAACGTGTGGTTCTTCGGCAACTGCTTCTGCAAGTGCTTGCTTACCAGCAACAAGTGTACGGAATACACGTACGCCACCTGTAGCGTTGACATATGAAGAAGTACCAAAAGTACCTGAAGATGAACCAGCACCTGTACCGTCGGTAGCGCTGAACAAACGAGGAGACTCAACAAACATTGCGCCTTCGTATGTTCCGATTGTACCTGGCCAGAATTCTGAAGCACCGTTCTCAGAATACTTATGGTCATCACGCCATCCGCCTGCGCCAGTTTCTGAGCGTAGGTCGTATGAAACTTCTGGGTGGATACCACACCAGTAGTATTCGCCTTGACGTGGGACAGCCTTGTTAGCACGCAACTTAGCAACTGCGGTACGAACCATTGCTGCTGAGATTACGTCTGTATTCTTGATTGAGGCTTGTGTTGTTCCGTTGGTGTATGAACCAGCGTATGTTGAAACGATAGCACCGTTGACCTTAGCAATTGCGTTTGGTCCACCAACAAGGGTGTTAAGAACAGTTGTATCAAGTGAGTCAGCCATGTTAAAGGCGATGATGTCTGCAATTGCAGGATCAACGTCTGAAAGGCTGAACAACTCCAACTTGCGTGTTGCAAGTGAAGCGTTACCGTATTCATTGAGTGAAACGGTAACTGGTGTTGTGTTTCCAAGTGCTACAGCATCTGGATCAACGTCTTCTGACAATGCAGAAGTAACTGGTGATAGATCTGTGTAGATCTGGAATACTACTGAAGAACCAGGCATAGCCTGTTGTACTGGACGCTTATCTGCGACATCGCGGATAAGAGGGACAGCACGAAGTGCAAACTCGACATATCGGTCATAGGCTGTTTGGACGAGTGAGGTACCAAGCGAGCCAGACGATGTATCTGTATATGCGTTTGCCATTGTGTCACCTTCTTTCTATAAGGTTTGTGCGTTGGATGGGTTAAGTGCTACCGACGACGCTGGCTGATCTGACCCGTCAGGGCATTCAGTTCGTCAATTGACTTTGCACCTGCGACTTTGGCCATAAGGTCTGCGTCGCGTGATGGTGTTGATGCGTTTTGGGTTGCGGCATTGATGCGTTGATACGCTGCCTGATTTGCTGCCTGCGCTTCATCGGTAGGAGCAGACTCTGCATTTGCTGGTTGAAAACCGAATACATCGGCATTCTCAGTAAGCCATGCGTCAACCTGCTCTGGCGTACTTACGTCGCCAGGAATAAACTTGGCTACCTTGTCAGGTACACCTTTCGTTGCCAATACTTCCTTTACGGAACGATTGCGAAGATCGGATTGGATCGAAGCAAGTTGCTCAGCCAATTCTTTCTTTTCTTTCTCTGCACGCTTTAAAGCCTTGCGGAGATTTGCTGGGCCATCTGCCTGAATCTCTGTATCCAGATCCAAGTCGTCTTCATCATCTTGATATTGGTTTGCCATTTCGGCACTCCCTTTCGTTGTCGGATTTGCGTAAGCCTCAACATTTCCCAGGGGAAGGAGTGTTGGCTCTTACTACCAGTCTTAATACGCGTCATCTATGCTGGTCTTTAGTGACGGATCTTGTTTAACTTAGGCCGCTAATATCTCGTAGGCCAAGGCTGCCTGTGGCAGCACCTGCAGATCCGCTAAAGGCGGATGTTTCTGCAGTTGTAAGGCGGTTGATCTGCTGTTGAGCAGCAGCGGCACCTGTGGTATTAAATGTGGATGCAACAAGTGCTTGACCAACATTTGCTGGTCCTGCCACACCTGCACCATATCGCTCAGCGATTGATTGCAGTGCTGGCTGTTCTTCAGCAATTGTTCTAAATCCTTGCGCTGCCTGAGCCTGTGTAACGCCTTGTGCGGCTAAGCCCATTTGCAAACCGTTTTGGTTGACATATCCACCAGCCTGTGTATTACCACCTGTATTACCAACGGTAATGGCTACACCAGCACGGGCTGCTTCAGCGGCAATTGTTGCTGCTTGATATTCCTGTTGAACAATTGGCGCAGATACTTGTGGATCAAGAAGGTGCGAAACAATGGTTGATTGGCTAAGACCAAACTGCGATTGCAATTGAGAAATAACCGCTGGATCTTCATTTTGCACTGCAGCAGTTGCAGCATCTACACGCTGTTTAACTTCTGCTGGAGAAACATCTGCACCAATAAGGTTGCCAAGATAGGATGTTTGCATCAACGGGCTGTTATTTGGAATGCCAGCCATTGTCATAACCTGCTTGTATGACTGCTCATTAGCAATATATGTAGCAGGATCAAGCGGAGTAAGACCAGCGGCAATACGGGCTTGGTTGCCAACAAAACGCTGTTGCCATTGAGAAACAAGGTTTGTTGCGCTAGACAATTGCGTGCCTTGCAATCCTAAACCGTTAATAGCAGTCATAGGATCTGGACTATCCAAAATACTGGTAATGGTTGTTGAATCAAGACCAGCCTGAGCAAGCGAAGTAATACCTGCGCCAACGCCTGAACCTAAACCATAACTTTCAAGAAGTGCTGTTGCCTGAGCGGCAGCATTTGCTTGCGCCGCTGTAGGGCCTGTAGGGCCTGTAGGACTTACAGGGCTTGTAAGATTTGTTCCGCTAGTAAGATTAGAACCGCTGGTTGCGCCACCTGATGGTGTTGTAGAAGTAGGGCCAGCAACTTGCGTTTTTACTCCGCTAGCATTAGTAATGGTTGTGGTTGGATTAAGTCCAGCGGCAACATCTGCTGTTACTTTAGCCTTTGCTGCATCAAGAATAGCATTTGATTGTTCGCGTTTTACCTCAGAAGCATATGCTGCTCCAGTAAGGTAATTTAAAGGCGAACTAGAAGAAACAGTTGTTGCATTTGGGTTAAATGTTACCTGCGATGGATCTGGTGGACCAGACTGCACTGGTGTAGATTTTGTGGTTGTTTTTTTGGCAGCAGGCACCACTGTATTGTCTTCTGTTAATTTAGCGCTAGCCATTAACCAAGTCCCATCTTCTGAATAATCGCGTTAGCATTGCCAAGCAATGTTGATTGAGCATTCTTAGTATTAAGCCACTGTGGTTGCTGGCGAACAGTATTGGCAAAGGAAAGCGGATCAATAACATTTCCGTTTGCATCGCCACGCAAAGCGTCAGATATAATCTTGCCATATCCAGTATTTGAGCCAAGCGTTACATCGCTAGGTTGCACTTCAAGCAGACCAGTAAGTGTTGTCATATACGGTGCTGCAATCTGAGAAACAGTTTGTCCGCTTTTTAGTTGTTCTGCAAATGGCTTATATGTGTTGATAGCGTTTTGTTGTTGTTGAGCCTTGAAACTATCTAAATCATATCCTGAAATGCCGCCCTGAATCTTTTGAGCATAGTCTTGCAATTGAGCATCTGTGTATGTGCCAGACATTCCATAATCAGCCAATGTGCTTTTTAAGTTTGAAATATTTGCAGCAATTGCGCCTTGTGGCGTACCGCTGGCAGGATTGTAAGCAATCTTGGCATGTGTTGCAACAAATTTATCAAGATTTGCTGTTAAAGTTTGTGGGTCATCATAATAAGTATTAAGCAATGTTGTTACTGGATTATTAGTATCTTTAAACGCTGCTGTAATACCTGCTGTATCTGAAGGCTTAAGTTCTGGGCCAAGAGCCGATGGGTCAAGACCTTGCGAAACAGCGCTGTTATACATTGCTTTCCAAGTAGCATCATATTGGGTATACCATGCTGCTCCGCCGCTGCCATAAAAATCTTCATTGGCTTTTTGCATGCTTTGACCCATTTGCGCCCAACGTGGGTCTGCTTGGATCTTGTCAATAAATGCTTGAGTTGGTAATGCTCCGCCTTTAGCGTTAACAGATTCGTTGAGAATGTTAAGCATCCAAGGATTAGCAAGTGCCATGGCACCAAATGCACCGTATTGTTTTGCCAATTTTGCCAACTGGTCATTAACGGTTAAAGGTCCACTTGCTGTGGCATCCATTGGCGAAACTGGCGTAAGGCTTTCTGGGCCAGTTTGATTTACTTTTGTAAAGATTGGTTGACCATATTGGTCAAGTTGATTAAAGCCAGTATCGCTTGTGCTACCGCCAGCACCCGCACCTGAAGATCCAGCACCTGCGCCACCACCAGCACCCGCGCCAGCACCTGCATCAGACTTAGTTTTAGGCGGTGTTGCAACGCCAGTAATTTGTTCGGCAGTACGATTGCGAACTTGGCTTTGCTCTAAAGCATTGGCAGAATTTGCTGCCGCTTCTGCACCTAGTGGGGTTAATTCAGATTTAGCATTAAAGTACTGTACTTGCGCTTTCTGATTTTGTGCTTGCAAAGAAGAAATTTGCTTATCAATGGCAGATGTATCTTTGCCGTTGGCAGCATCTACAACTTTTTGATTTTGTAATTTAGTTATTTGCTTTTCTAAAGACGCAATTTGCTGATCGGTAGATTGCTCTGTAGCCTGAAGACCTTTTTGAGACTTGATGTAATCTTGTGCGCTACCATGCAATGATTGCAATTGAGTGTTGTAATCTTGCTGTTGCTTAATCAAAGCATTTTGTTGTTTAATGTCAGCAATTAAAGCCTGTGCGCGAGGGTCTGTTTGTGGCACACCGCTGTTAAGAAGCGATGTCAATTCATCAGAATAATTCTGAACATTGATTGGAGCCTGAATATAATCCTGTGGGTTGCCAGGTAGGCTAGGCTCCATCTTTGCCATTTGAGACTGAATTTTTTGGATCTGAGCAAGTACATCACCAGAACCTTGTTTAAATTCCATTTCGGCAAGAAGATTGCCGCCGCCAATTTGACCAGTGCCACCTTGATTATAATACTCTTGCTTTAACTGTTCAAGTTCCCAAGCAAGTTGATTGTATTGTGATTGTTTATCAGTAGCCATTACATTGGTCCTCTGTATTGGTCGGTCAGGGATTGTAAAGCACCCATGTAGTTATTGATGGCATAATATTGCCTTGCTTCACCAGTGTTTTGAATAATGGTTTGCAAGAATGTTTGTGGATCTACACCAGAACTTACTTGTCCGCCAGTAATGTCAGCACGCTTACCTGTTGGTCCATAGGTGGTTGTTTCATTAAATGTGCCAAAATTTTGTCGCTCAGCAGCAAGCAATTCTTGACCATAGGTTTGAATTTCTTGCGGTGTGGCATTACGGCCAAGAAGTGATTGCATTGTAGCGTTTACAAGTCCCTCAATATCTTGAGGTGATGTTTGTGTTGTAGAAGTGGTATTGGTTTTTGTAACCATGTTGGCATAAATATTGCCAGCGCCACCTTGGGCTTGCGACAAAAGAGCATTAAATTGACTTGTTGGCACTGTGGTGGTGCTACTAGATGTTGTAGTACTCATTATGCTGCCCTTCTAAATACGCTTGTAATAACGCTTTGCAACTTTGGATTTGCTGCAGCCAAGTTGTCAAGGTATGTGTACCAAGCATCTTGAAGATTTGAATAACCTGGTAGATGTGTACCATTGATTGTGTTGGCCAATAAACCAGCATGATAATCCTGATAACTTGCAAGCAATTCTTTAATTCCGCTACCTTCATCAGTATTTGGAATTAAACCTTTTTTATTCATTGCTTCAAATTGACCAATAACTTTTGCTGATTGAATTGGGCGTGTTGGATTGTTATAGTCTGCAAACCAGATTGGATTGCTTTGACCATAATCTGTTGTGATTTGTTTCCACACTTGGCCCATTTGATATTCGGCTTGACGGTTGCCAGCCTTGCGAGCAGCAGTTAAAGCATTTTGATAATCAGTATAATCTTGCGCTAAATCTTGCCATCCTTGCTTGACATACAAAGAATTAAGAAAATCTGTTGATGTTACCTTTGAGCGAAAATGGTCAAGCAAAAGTTTATTCTCAACTGCAAGCGCATCTTTGCCGTCTGCTACCTGTGGGATAAGGTATGGTGCAGCGCTAGAATATGCAGGGTTGTTAAGCAAAGCCCCATTGCTGTTAATAAAGTTTAATGTGCTGTCAGCCAACGGTACATATGCCCCGCTTGTGCCATTTTGGCTGCGGGCTAATGTGTAACCCAAAGCCCTGTTTGGATTGCTTGGCGAACCAGTTTGCTCAATAAACTTATTTAACGCACTAGCCGCCGTGTACTTCTGGCCTGTGGTTGGATCGGTTTGATTCAACAGGCTAAGGTAATCAGAGCGTAGTGTTTGTAGGTTCTTGTCATAATAGTCATTGCTTACCGTTGGAGCCAATGGCAAGAAGAACGAGAACAAACCTTTGATAAGCAAGTTAGACTTGGCATTGTCTTGGATCTTGCCCAAAATCTGCGCTTGCTGATAAGGTGGCAATGATGTGTAGTTTTCTGGCAAATCACCATGATAATAAGCGGCAGCAATTGCTGACAACTTAGAATTGTAAACAGTTGACTCACGCTCGTCAAAATTTAGCGCATTGAAAATATCGCGCATGGTTGAGTTAGGCATAATTGTGTCAATAATGTTTTGCGCTGGATAACCACCATTTGCAAGATTAACAGCCTTATCAGTCCATGGGAACATCTTAGATATTTGGTTTAATCCCAAGTTGATAAATGGGCTAACGCCAGGTGTTTTAATTTCTGGCAATACAGATAACAAGGATGCTGTGTTACCAGTAATAGATTCTGGCAAACCTGTAAACTGAGTCATGCCAAGGGCATTTAAGCCACGAGAAAGCGCATTGCCAAATTCACCCAAGATTGGGTAAACAATGTACTTCTGTCCGTTTGGATCTGTATGTACAAAGCCAGGGTTGTTCATGCCTTGCTGGATCATCTGATAATCACGAAACGCCTGTGGGTTTGTCATAATCAAATTGCCCGTACGACGCAAAGCCTGCTCTTGAGCAAAGTAAAACGGAAAGATGTTGCGGTGCATAATTGCCCATTGGCTACGAATAGCAGGGCTGTGAATGCACGGAATCATATCTCGTGTAGCCTGAGTAGCAGACATGCGTACTGCTTCTTCTTTACTCATCAAGCCCATATCAACCAATGGTTGATTTTCAACACGACGACGAAAGTAAAAGTCGTTAAATATAGGCTGACGAGAAATATAATCCATCACAGGTGTAACGAATTTGCGATAACCAAATTCTTCTACGCGGCGCATAGAATCTGCAATAGAAGGCATATGACGCTTACCAAGAACCTTGATAGGCAACGATGCTTGTGGCAACTGCTTTATTTCTTTTTCAGTTACTGGCTTGTTGTTGGCAATACGGCTAAGAATGCCATTTTGGATGGTACCATCGGCACCGCTTACAAGTCCTTGCAAATGTTCAACTTGAGCCTTTGCAAAAGATTCTGGAACGGCTTTTGTGTAACCATCCATAGAACTGCGTAGATTTTGAAACATTGCAGGATCTTTAATACGAGCAGCCTGCGCATCAACAAGTTGAGCAAATCGTTGTTCTGCTGGCAAAGCAGCAAATGCTGGATTTGTCATACGGTTGAGATAATCACGAGCAATGATTCTTGACGCTTCGTCATCAACAGCATCGTTGATGTTGCGAGCATAGTAAAAATGAAAGTTAGGATCTTGCGATGTTAGTCCAGCAAGTTCCTCGCCAGGCACAGATCCATGACCCTTGGTTTTAGCAAATAGGTCAACATTGTCTTTAGCGCATAATTCTTGGCTAACGTTTGAGTTGTGCGCACCGCTTACGGCTGGCGTAGGGCCAGTGCCAAGCACATCTTCACGCTCAACAATTGCGTTAATTTTGTCACGAACAAAATACGGAAGAAGGTTTGATTCTTTAAACTTGTTGGCTACCCAGCCAACTGGCATAAAGCGATAACGACCAGCAACAACAGAATTGGCCATATTGTTCCAAGACTGCTTGCTATCAATAGCCTTGGCAAGTTGCTTCATTCTGCTTTCTTGAGCATCAAGTTCTTTGGTTACTTCGTTAGAAGTAATTGGAACAGGCTTACCTGTTTCCTGTTCTTTTTCAAAAGCATCTTTGTCAGTTTCGGTAAGACCTTGATTAAACTTCTCGGTATGGTAATCCATATATTTGCGAGAAAGGTTGTTTGTTGTATTGGTAATTACGTTGCCAATGTAACTAGCCAAACCACGACGCATAATTTGTTGTAACGCTTCACCAGAAGATACGCGCAAACCAAATGCTGTTGAAAGCAATGTTAAAGGTGCAAAGATTACGTTTGTGTAATGCGTAAATCCATCATCAATTGGGTTGTACAAAGCGCCGTAAGCCTTGGCATTACGCAGTGCTGTACGGGTAGCCTTAAGGTCAATAAGCGAGCCTTGATAGCGCTGTGCAGGCACAACAGCCATTGATCGTGGTGTATCGCCATATTCTGGCTTAATATCTACAGCGCCACCGTCTACGCCGTTTACTGTGTAGTAAACAGAATGATCTGAACTTGCGCTAATACTGGCGTCTTTAAGTTCAGAAAAAAGTTTAGATGCTTGAGCATCGGCCAAACCAAAGTTCTTGAGAACTTCTTGATTAAGGCTGTGCATAAGGGCAAGACGAGCAGTATCATCTGGAGCAAAGATCATGGCTCCAGCATGTTCTACGGCAAGTTTGTGTGGTAACGCGTATGAAGCAATCTGATACGCGGTGGTAGCAGCACGTGGATCTGCTGGATCAAACTTTTCAGTAGATAACGCATTGGCTTCAGTATCGTAAGACATTGCACGCTTGTTGGTAAAGGTACGAACCTTGCCAGCAAGGGCATTCATTACAGCGCTATTACCAGGCTTAAACAACGCAGGAGCATTGATTTTCCACATTTGCTCTTGCTTAATTTCGCCAGTTGTTTTGTCAACAACAGATCTAAACTTAGGAGCCATTTGCTGTTGACCAGTATTTGGGTCAATGATCGGATTGCCGTCGGCATCAACCTGCGGTTCCATAACAGCGCTTTTACGAGGCAATAGCAAGTTAACTTGATCGTTATAGTTTGTTGCTTGCTCGCTGTTGCGAATACGATCTAAACCCCATTTTTCGTTAAGGGCTTTAGCCATTGTACGAGAAGGCAACTGCAAAGCACCAAGTGCTTGTGTAGATTTGTCAGCAAATTCTTTAGAGAAAAGCGATTGCTTTGCCAATTGGTCAAATTCAGTTTCGCTTTTAACTGTAGCCAAAGCCTTAACAAATGGTCTTGACCATTGGTTTGGTGCGCCGTATTTCATCTCAATAATACCAGCCGCTTTTTGCGGGGTGTTATTTGTGGCAATATTTACAATATCTTCACGGGCTGAGCGTTGCGCACGAGAAAATGGATTTGATGGATCCATATATTTATCGTATTGGTCAGCGGTAATAATTTTGCTAGAAACTTTATTGGTAAGAAAAGCGCTTAAACCACTTGCGTTTGTAGCAAAAGGCAATGTGTTGCGGATAATTGGTTGATTAGTAACAGGATCCAATTTGGTAAGCGGAATGCCGTTAGTATCTTTAATAATGTTGCCAGCATCATCGGTTTGCTTAACAACAGCAAGATGGTCGCCAGCCTTAAGTTGTGCGCCGACCTTGCCAAGTTTGCCTAGCGGATCTGCAGCAAAATCAAAAGAAGCATCTGAAATACCAGAAACAATTTGACCTACACCAGTATCAGTATTGGCAAGTGTGCCAAGACCAGGAATGTGTGAAAGCCCATGAGACAAATCACGACCAAAAGACACAAGGTAATTTGGGTCGTTTGATTTGTCAAAAGAATCTTTGTAGGCTGGAACAACACGGCCAAGAATATTGCGGGTTAATGCAGCACCTGCGGCAGCGCCTAGCGCTGTACCTTCAGGTCCAAGAAAAGAACCAATTGCTCCGCCGCCAAGCACACCAATTGTGCTTAAGATGCCAGAACCGATGCCATGATCCACAAACATGCTGTGAATAAACTTGTAGTCTGATTCAACTTCCTGCAATGGCTTATTAGCCCATGACAACGCCGTGCCAACGGCTTTGCCAACTACTGGAATATCAGATACGCCCTTGCTAATATCGCTAGGAATGCTTTTTAAAAAGCCAAAAAATCCACCGCCATTAGATTGCGGCTGTTGTGGTGCTGTCGGTGGAAGCGGTTGAGTAACACTCACTGATTCATCCCACCCATCATTTTATCAAAGGCATTTGCAATAACTGCGTTTGCTACATCTGGTGTAGATTTTAACGCATTTTTAAACCATACATTGGAATTGTATGTAGCAATATGGTCATCAATTGCTTGCGCATGTGACACAAAGTGATTGACTGCTGCAAGCGTGTTAACTGTTTGTTGATTGCCAGACTGCAACGCTTCTGCGCCAAGTGTTGGAGAAGCAGTAAAAAATTCTTGATTGCCTTTTACGGCGTCGTTAGCAAAATCAATATTTGGGCCAGCACCAATATTTGCTTGTGTGGTTGGCTGTACAGGCGGTTGAGGTGTAATAGCCATGTATTACTTTCCTAGTTTGCTAGCAAGTGCCTGTAATTCAGGGGAAGCATCTTTGTTTGCGGCAAGTGCTTGCACGAGGTTCTTTGCTGATTGTCCACCCTGAGTCATTTGACCTGGTTGGATACCAATGGCTTCTGGTCCTGCACCAGCACCCATTGGACTGCCTGTTGTGACAGGCTCATTTGGGCGTTGTGTAGGAGCAGAAAGCGGTGTGACTTGTTGAGCCATGCCGCCTTGCTGTGGTTGTTGTCCACCTTGCTGTGCGGCTGCTGCAAGAGCAGATGGAGCAGGTGCATTGCCACCAAGACGCGTTGCGGACATTGGGGCTTGTGCTTGCAGATTCATTAGTTCCTGACCATCGCCATAATTTGGCATACCAGCAACATAACGCATTGCTTGCTTTGAGGCTACGCTACCTGGTCCATCGGTTCGTGTGCTTAATGCACCTGGGAGTGATGGTGTTGTTGCTGGCTTTTGTGGGGCTGGCATCTACCTACTCACCTTCTTGTAATGTCTCAATGGTCCTAGCGGCATACTCGTGGAACGATTTTTTGTCATCCACGAAACTTGCTTGTGTATCTAACATGTGTGTTAGAACTTGAAAAAAGTTAGAGGCTACATCGCATAGTTCGGATGCAGTTGAAGCAAACAAGGCAAAGGCATCCCACTTGCTTAGGCTTGTAGGAGCCTTGCCCTGTTCATTAGTCATAACTTAGTCGCGTGGCTTTCCTGCTTCGGTGCCTGTTCCGCGTGTGCCTGAAGGCTGTACTGTGTACTTGATGTCTGATTTGCCAGTTGGCTTAACAGATGGTGCCTTCTGGATTGATGTCTTCTGTGTTGTTGCGTCTGATGAACCATGTCCACCCTGCAACTTAACGCTCACCTTTGGTGAGTTAAGGCTTGACTTGAATTGTGCCATTTTTTGTTTCTCCTATAGGGGTTGTGTCACACCAGGAACGTTAGGCTGGTGAGCGTCTGGCGACATTTGCAGATAACTGCGGTGCGCCAGAAGATGAAAGTCCTGCAAGTAGGTTTTGCAACGCAGATGGTTGACCCTGTGGTGCAGGTGGCATACCTTGCGGTGCGCCTGGTTGAGTAGGTTCCCCACCAGGAGCCTGACCTTGCGCGCTAGCGGCTGCAACAGGTGGGGAGACTTGTTGTGCAAACGCTTCAGACAAAACATCTTCGATGTTGTCGCCATTCATACGGCCCTTGATAGCAGAAGCAATTGCCATTAACGCCTTTGAAGGATCTTGTCCTTGTAGCGCAAGGGTTGGGATTGCATTTGCATAAGAAGTAACTGCTTGCATAAGAGCATCGCGTAGTTCTTCAACTTCTACTTTTTCTTCTTCTTGGGTGACGTTCATATCCCAAGGCATTTGACGGCGCAAGAAGTCGCGTGAGATTAACTTATCTCCACGAGCCTGCAAGCCAAAGACGAGTGCGCGGTTTGGATCTAGTCCAGCCATCATGCCGTAAGACACATCGCACCAGTAATCGCCAGCAATGTCCTTCTTAGGCGTGTAGGTAATCTCGTAAGGCGCACCAGCAGTTACGCCGCGTACTTCCTTTTCAACATCACCAAATAATTTCTCGTCCATCTTGAAGCATAGGCGCATAACGTGGCGGAATGTCTCAGCAAATACAGCCTGTGCTGTCTTAACCTGTGTATCAAATCCACCCATCAGGGCTTCTACGCCACGGCCTGTAACAATAGAACCTGATTGCTGACCTAGACGGCCTTGTGGGTAACGTGAACCTACACGAAGTTCTTGATCTAGTTCGCCAGTCTCTTGGAAGATTCCGTTAGGAATGTCAAGTGATACACGGCGAATTTTTTCTGGGTTGGCAGAGCGGATAGTCGCATCTGGACCAATTTCAATAACGTTAACATCTGAAGGCAAAGCGAATGGAGCCTGTACAGATTTTTGTGCTGCTTCCAATTGAAATGTTGCCATGCGTGCGCGAGCAACCTGTACCCACATAATGTCATCAAACTGTCCGCGTTGGTTCTCATCTGAGTCAACGCCAGGGCGGATGGCAAGGGCAATTGGTAGTTCATCAAGAAGGTTGGCTGCACGCTCAAGCACAAGGTTGTTACGCTCAGGGATAAAAAGAACTAACTCGTTCTTATCCTGATAGCGATATACCTCAAGCATACGCTCTGAGTTGCGGTTCTCATACTTGGTAAGAATCTGACCTTCAAGTTCTGGAAAGTCATTGCATAGTTCGCGTACGGACTTCTGGTAGCGCTTGGTGTAGGAAAGCAACTTGCCAAACCGATCAAACTCAGGGTATGAGTTGATTGGGTTGTCAATGCGAATCATTGGGCGATTGTTTTCCCAATCAGGCTCAACAATAAAAGCAAGCATTCCAAAGGTCAAGTAACGGTCAGCACCTGAATACATCATGGTCTGAAGGTTGCAAGAGTCGCGGTAACCAGCGACAATCATGGTGCGCTTATCAGCACGCTTTCTCGCACGATCTGAGATGGCATCTGTTGTATCGCAGTTGAAGGCAGGTAGCGGAGCAATAACTTCAGCCACATCGCGGGCAGCAACGTCAATGAAGTTTGCCACCATAGGCTTTGGATATTCTTCAGAGAACATGCCAGGAAAGACTTGTTGGATGTCACCTTGGCGGATAGCCATAAGGTCAGCCCAACGAGAGTCGCGGGTGTGGAACCTATCCCGCAACTTGCGGACTTTTACGCCCAACTCGTTAATATCTATTGCCACTTATGTATCCCCCGTTAGATGCAAGTTTCTCCTGCATTTGTTGCCATTCTTCCAAGTTGATTACTTTGCGTGATGCCAACTGAGAACGAGTAGCAAATGGATTCTTGACAAACGTTCCGCCATATGCGCCTGCTTGGTTGATGTAGTCACGCATCTGCGTTTCTGCAAACCAGAGGGCCATCGGACCGTCTTGTTTATTTTTAGTACCTGCTGACCAGGTAATCAATTGCTCGATGAGAGCCTTGATATGTTCGTTATCGGCTCGTGGCAGTTCCAAGAGATTATTCTTTTGATGCTTGCCTTGGCTGTCAACCGAGCCGAATAGTGGTGCCATTGAGGCTACGCCAAATTCAGCATCCATTTTGTTCGCACCTGTGTAGTGTTGAACGAGGCGGATACCGCGTGAGGCTAAGAATTGGTTGATCTTTTCATCTTGTGTCAAGAACAACTGGAAAGCGTTTTTCTCAATTACCCACACCTTTGGCTGATACTTCTCAGTCCAGTGGAAAATCAAGTCTCTGATCTGCTGTGGTGTAGGTGCTGGCATGCGCGATGCTTCTAGCAGGTAACGCTTGCCTGTGGTTCTATCGCCTGACATGATGACAGAGAATGTGTCACCTGACATTGCTGGATCCATTGAAGCAACAATGTATTGGCTGTTCAAATTATCTGGATGACCAGGTGCGCCAGGAATAAGCGGGCCGATGGCTCGCATACCTGAAACTGATCCGCGTACGCAGTCAGGGGCAAAGATGGCGGTTGACTCAACATCTTGCTGCTGGTAAACCATAGCCCAAGTCTTTGGGTCAATTAAGCCTCTGCGACGACGAAGGTGTGGACCAGACCAGCGCGGATACAATCCATCTTCATCCGCTGGAGTTTCATCAGTATCCCATGGCCGATCAGACTTTGGCCATAACGTGATCCACTTTTCAGGATCATCGTCAAATTCGAGTACGGCTGGCATAGCCAGATATGTCCACGGGGACTTGTTATCTGGGTACCGCTCAGGGTTACGCATTTCGCGGTATAGATCCATAGGATCAACGCGGGTACCTACAACGAGGATTTTACCTGTAGGACCAACACGAGTTAAAACTTCCTGTTGGATCCATCGGATCTGCTTCTCATACTCGCCAGCGTTGGCAAGAGTTACACAGTCATCAAGGATGATTAGATCAGCACGCGCACCGTAGATCTGTCCACCGATACCAAGGGCTTGGACGGTAGGATCCTTTTCACCTGAGTCACGCTCAAGGTAGATGGCATCTTGCGTCCACTTCTCAGCGGTAGCCTTAAAGCCTTCGGCGGGAGCATAGCGACGCTGAAGTTCTGCCCACTGCGGACTGGTCAAGCGTTGCTTGATGGCGTAAAGAAATTCCTTGGCCATAGCCTGAGTCTTAGATACAAGTTTGATTCTCACATTGGGATTTGTAACGATTCGATATGTTACATAGTCAATGGAGACTGTCATGGACTTGGCATGCTCAGGTGGCATGTTGACAAGAACGTAGTTCTTAAATCCTGGCTCATAGGTCATATTGCCGTGAAGCCAGGCTGGCTCACCTTCCTCAAGAAGTGAGGTGATGTTGCGCTGGTGAGGAAAGGTCTGGGAGTTTAAATACTTCGCCCGAAAGTCTTCGAAACTAATGTTCGCGTCATCTTCGCTGATTACGCCTTTTCGCTTCTGGATGACGCGTGAAAGATCCACTGCTTCTTTAAACTGCGGATCTGAAACGCGATAATACTCATACGACTTGACGCTCTTGCCGACTGCGCGGCAAGCGTCTTCAATCTTCACCCCATCGGCAATCAGCGCGATAAGGCGCTTCTTAGCCTCTGGGGCGGATAAAGTTGCCTCTGGGGCAAGTTTATAGTTGTTTGACTTTGGTTTAGCCATAAACCTATTTCTCCTACCGCGAAGCGTTGCCTATGGGCAACCCTTGGGTTGTATTTGGGGGGCGCCTGCAGCGCCTAACCCTATGGGTTAAAGGCAGGCCGTAGAGCCTGCCATTGGGTAAACCGTAGTTCGTCTCAACGGCGCCGTTCGCTTGAGGCTCACTCTGCCGTGAGCCGAACGGACAGGGCTGTTTTGTTTTAACCCCTATATATACTAAGGCGGGATAAATCGCTTTTATCCCTATTTGGACCGTGTGATGTTAGTCACACTAAGTAAAACCGCAGGTCAGAGCCTATATTGGTTTAAAAATAATTACCGTTTGAGCCTCGGCGCCTATATTTAGAAAAAATATTTTGGTGGATAGTAATAGTATAGATACACCCACGTTAAAAACCCTGGGGTTGAATTGTCCGATTTGCCCGATTTATTTGTCGACTTACTGGTGAGTAATGTCCGATTTGATAGCATTTTTTTGTTCGCATTGTCCGAATTGTCGGGGTGGTTTTGTCGGTTACTTGCGGGTATTGTCGACAATTACGCCCGCATTTACAACCCGTTTTGTCGACTTTTGGGGCGTTAAGTTACCGATTAGTAACCTTTGGCGGGCGTTTTGGCGTGTTGTCGGGTGATTGCGGGTGGACTGTCTTATCCACAACATTATCCACAACCTTTTCCACACCCTCGCGCTATCCACAACTTATGCACAGGCACAGGCAACCTGTGGACAACCCATTAGCACTCACGGGGGCAGACTGCCAATATCACAGGCTTTCCGTTGATTGAACTTTCAACTAATTACCTGCCAAATTGACCCGCAACACGCCGAAAAAAATATTTCTAAAATGGTGTTGACATTTGCAAATTGTTGCCCTTAAACTTGCGCTATCGGCAACACCGCCGAACCTATGGAAGGGTGAAAAAATGACTTATTTTTGCGTAAAGTGCAACAAATACGGCACAGAAAAAATCACAATCAACAACCTCTCTCAATGCGCTAAAAATTGCGAGGCAAAATAACATGAGCAGAACCTCGCTAGATACAATTAAAGACGGCTACGACTACGAGAATCAAGCCTGGTACAAGGGCGGAAAGTATGTCCGCTGTGGACATCCTGACTCAATGGATTGCAACTGTTTTGGCAAGATCAACGAGGGCAAAAAAATCATTGTGACACCTGCCATGATTGCACACCTTGTGAACCAATGGGGGAATAACTAATGACCGAACTTGAACTATTGACAGCACTTGAATCTCTCAATACACTCAGAACATTCATTGAAACTCAACTAGAAAAGATCGGGGCTTAAAATGATTACAGCACACTACACAATCGGCCGAAATGTACGCGGGAACAGCAATAATGAATACATCACCCGCGAGGAGGATTTTGCGACGATTGACGAACTAGAAAACTTTTTAGCATATAACCGCGCATATATCACAGAACTAACCTTTACAGGCTCAATTAAATACGAGAGCGAGGACAACTAATGCGCCTTACACGTCGCGGGCGTATCGTTGTCTGGCTTTTAGCCGTCACCGCCCTATTTTTGACAGTGAACTATCTCAATCACCACTACCGAATCACCACCTGCCACAACACCGCCGACGGCGTAGCCTGTGGCACAACATGGAAGGATTAAGAAATGAAAATCGAGATTGACGCCAAGTGGCGCGGGACTTTATTAGAAGTGCTTTATCCTCATTGGCTCGCGCTGAGAGAAGAAGATAAGGAACTTGGAATTAACAGAGCGGACGCCTTCTATAATCTTATTTCAGAAATTACGAGAGCGGAAAGTAAATAAGGCGAAACGGGCTTACCGCCCGTCTAGGCGTGTCGCGCCTACTGATGAGCCTACAGATTAAGGCAACCCTATGGAAGGGGCTAGAAATGTCATTTACAACTATGGAGGAGAAAACTCTCCCCGAACTATGCGAGATGTACGGCATAGAACTAGAACTAAAACGCACCAAAACACCTGCCAATGCCTCACAGTGGCAAAAAGATAGTAACGCATGGCTAGCCATTCTGTCCTACGACGGCTACAACGTCGCTGTGCCTTACTACACGGGCAAGGCGGTAAGACAGACAACTGTCGCGGACGTAATTAATGCGATAGCAAGTGATTACAACATCCACCAATCTTGCCAGACCTTGAAATGTTTCGGTGATTGTTTTGGGTGGGACGAAAACACAGCAAGCGTGTGGGACGCTGTCGGTTACAACGCGAAACTGTGGGAAGGCTTTATCCCTAGCGCACACCTACGCGAAATGATTGGGGCGTGTGACTACTAATGACTATTTATTACGAAAAGACTTTTCAAGGCGCGTGGGTGTTGTCTGCCTCCGTCGGTGGCTACTACGAACGACGCCAATTTATGGGCTACACCAAAAAAGAGGCAACGCGCCTATTCCGCGAATATGTAAAGGGGCTAAGCAAATGAAAGGTTATTTTGTAGAGGATTTGCAGGGCAATTACTTTTTCCAGATCGAAAATTGGGGGCTATTCGCCACTCAAAAAGAGATTGCCGACACTATCCGCGATTTTCCCGACTTTCACGACGGGTGCGAAGAAAACGAGGATTGCAACAACGACAATTGCGCAATAAGCAATTTGCCAGATTACGCCCTTTTTGAGATTTGGCAATTTCGCCCACATCGTGCCACACCCTCGCAATTTGAACGATTTGGCTACAAGCCCAGCGACATTGAAAACGATTGGAACGACGAAAGCGACATGGCATAAATGGCTAAAGATAAGTTAATTCTAGCCGTCGCGCTTACCTGCTTATTGGATAACTTTCAATTCGATCAAGAGGATTTTGCGGATTTTGATTTTCAAGAACAGGACATCATCAACCTAATGGAAAGGATGAAGGTATGACACGCCTCGACTATTGGAAACAGCAAGCACGAGAGGCAGAGGCAGATTTTTATCGCCTCAACGCTGAGCAGGACAAGGTGGACGAAACTGTCACCGCCCTGGTTGATCTAATCCGCGCCTCTCGCGAAATGGAGAAGATAGAAGGCAACCTGCCCGAATGGCTATAACAGCCTCAATCTATCAGCACGACTACGAGGCGGGCGAGTGGGTGACTACTTGCCCGACTTGTGGCGTTGTTGCGTATTATCCCACCTTGCGGGAAACACTCAAGCAACACATTAGACATACACGTACAAAATGTCTAAATGGGTATTGAAAAAATAACCGATCAAGCCGTGTAAGTCGGTTAAACCGATCAACTACGCCCGCGCATACGCCTTTGGCAGCGTATCAAGCCCCTTGATACGCGTGACGAGTGAATTGCTTGCACTTCACTCTCGCAGCGCGGGTGTTTTTATTCTTGACAAAGCCGTGAAATACGGATTAACTACCACTACCGCCCGCGCAATCGTACGGGCAACCATGAAAGGGAAACTAAGTGAGCATACGCGAACAAAACACGCGAGTATTGCGTGACATTGAGAAGATTACAGAGCGAGCCTTGCACGAAGCGTGGCTTACAGGCTACAACCAGGCTATCTACGATATGAACAACGACGTAGATGTAAAGGCAAGTGACAATGAGTAGAGCCGCCTGCTACGAAAACGGCGTTGATCCTGATATTTGGTTCCCCGAAACGATGAAACTTCGCTCAGAGGTAAATAAGCGGATCATTGTAGATCAAACAGAGACGAAAAAGGCCCTTCTCGCTATGCAAATTTGCGAGACTTGTCCCATAAAAAAGAAGTGTGTTGAAGTTGCTATGCAAGATATGTCCAGCATAGACTATGGCATATATGGCGGAACTTTACCCTTTGAAAGAAGAAAGGCTATTGGTGCAACAGGTCGCGGATCAGAAGGCGACATTTGGCAGCACAACCTTCGCGCTTTGGCAACCGCGAAAGGCTTAACCCTAATAGATATTCCCCGTAGTGAAAGGCCAACATCATTTATACAAATGTACCTCGAACAACGCCCAAGACGCGCCGAGCAACCATCGGATTCTTCACCATCATAGTGATGGCAGTATGGCTCTCAAATAGCCCTACAAAGGCCGCAAACGACCATCTCACGCCCGCTAAACCCTTTGCCCATACTTTGTACTTACGGCAAGGCGGCAACGCTCGTCAATGGCGTTGTCTCGTGAAGTTGTGGACAATGGAAAGTAACTGGCGAGTAGCCGCAGTGAACAAGGATGGCGGGGCAAGAGGCATACCTCAAGCCCTGCCAGCCAGCAAGATGGCGCAATTTGGCCGCGACTATAAGTATGACTACCAAACACAGATCCGATGGGGCTTGCGTTATATCAAAACTCATTGGAATAATAACGCCTGTAACGCTCTGGCACACGAGAAGCGTGTCGGGTGGTACTGATGGACATTGAGCGAGCAAAGCAGAAGATAGAAGATGCAAAAACATCTGTGCCATTGAATCATAAAGACTACGAATGGATGGATGGATTTAACCACGGCCTAGATTGGGCCTTGCGTATATTGGAAGGGGATAAAAGCGCATCATGACCCACGACGAACTATTGAAGAAAATTAAAGCGCAGGAAGAATACTGGACTAATCTTGTTCACTACACCAAGCCTGAATTTTACGAGAATACAGTTGACCAGCGCAACGCATGGCAAGCCTTGAAGGCTTTGGTGGAATTACACAAGCCAGGCGAAGTGCAAGGCACCTGTAAAGCGTGCGAATTTCACGAATCTTTCTCCTGCCCAACCATCAAAGTTATTGAAAGGGAATTGGCATGAACGAATTACCTACAGTATTTATCCATATCCTTGCCAAAGATAAGGCAGATGTGATGGAGTATTGGCTAGAGCAGAACCTAGACAACCTAGATTATCCACGCGACAAGATATATTTACACTTTCGCACAAACAACAACAACGATGACACAGCAGCCATCATTGAAAACTGGATCTACGAGCAACCAATCCGCGCTGCACGCGGATGGGAGTCGGATGAGCATATGTTCCAGTGGAAAAGTATTACCTTTGACGATAGCGACATAGATGTGCCAGTGCAGAACTACGGCATACACGAGTGGAATCCAACGCGCTTTAAGGCACTGGCAGGACTACGCCAAGAAGGTATAGATGAGGCTATCTTTTGGGAAGCAGACTTTTACTACACCTGCGATGTGGATAACTTTGTTATCGGCTCAACCTTAAAGCAACTGGTCAGTTACAAATTGCCCGTAGTAGCCCCTCTGATCCGCTATGCGGTAGGCAAAGAAGAACATACACCTTATGCCAACTTCCATAACCTAGCCACGCCTAACGGCTATTACAAAGACAATCACGCCTATTACTCAATCCTCAACGGCATCGTACGCGGGCTGATCCAGTGTGATGTGGTTCACTGCACCTATCTCATCCGCAAAGATATTCTTAAAAAGATAAGTTATGTTGATGGGACAGATGATTACGAATATGTTATATTTAGTCGCAACTTACGCAAACTAGGCATTCCGCAGTATTTGGATAACACCAAAATCTATGGATACTTAACGCTTGATGAAGATGTAGCCGCTTGTAAAAAGTGGATGGCTACATTAAAATAGATTTGCCGCTCGCTACCCCTTCCAGGCTTGTAGCGGCAATAAAAAAGCCACCGAGATTTATCGGTGGCTTTTTCTTATTGGGTAACTTCCCCTATTACCCAAACTTATTCTACATCAGGTACTTTAGCAGAGGCTGCAGAAAGTGGAGCAACCCCACCTGACGCTGTTTTGTAATAACCATACGCACCTTTAGGCAAGGTAAATGGCGCAGTGGGTGTATTACATTCGCTGTATGGTGCTTTACCATCTGCTTGATAGAACGATGGCCAAGTAAAGTCTGGTGCTATGCAATTGGTCTTAGCAGTTGCAAGTGGAATGTTATAGCAAACTGGCGATACATGGTCGCAAATTTCACGCAACCACTGACGGCCATCAGGTGCAGTTGCATACTGGTCAATGTGAGCATCTGCCAGCATCTCTGCAACTTCGTGCATAACGACAGTAGCAACGCCAGGTGTAAGGCGTGCAGGGCTGATCTGCTTACCAAGCAAGACAAAAGGCTTGGAGTATGTGCCAAGATAACTGCGCTTGCCGTAGGCATTAGAACGAATATACGCCACTGGATTGCCAAGATGATCTAACTCATGGTAGCCAAGTGCAATACTGGTCATGCTTGCATTGGGAAACTTATCCACAATCAACACATTCCAGTCACCATCCACAGGTGCAAGGCCGTACTGAACTGTATAGCCAGGCAAATTCCACGCCTGACAGACTTGCTGAACAAAGATTTTAACTGCCTGTGTAGTCAGAAATGTATCCTGACTTGCATTGGCCGATGTTGAGTCATTGACGATGTTGATTACTGGCATTGCTATCTCCTGATGTTGTCCGTTGAGTAAAACCCGTCGGCATTAAAGCGGACAGGAGCCGCGAAAAAGATTCGATCCATAAGATTGTCGCAGTGCATTGGGGCGGATGACTCCGCGTGGATTGATCGTTCAACTGTTTCCTCTACTCCGCACTTGCCACACTTGTAGTCATAACTAGGCATCTGTCTCTACCTCTCGCTCAAATGGTGATTGTCCACCGAGATGATTGTTAAGTCTGCGTAGCGCACCATCCACCTTGCGGTGAGCAGTAGTATCGCTTACTTGTAATTCTTCTGCAATTTGAGCAAAGGTCAACTGATGCTCAAACTTCAACTGCAACACATCTCTGTCCATCTCATCCAACTTCGCCATTGCACGGCGAATGTCGAATAATTGTATGACATAGTTGCCACCCTCAGCAGGATTGCCAGAACCAGATACACGCTCACCATCAATCTTGTGAGTCTCAACCACATCAGACCAAACAAATGGTAACAATTCAGACAAAGTGATAGGCGAGTAGTACGCCTCATCTTCTAGCGAATAGCCAAGTGATTGCGCTTTGCGCTTGCGGCAGTATCTATCAGCATGGCGTGAGAGTGTCTTGCCCAACTGCTTTACGCCACCCTTATAGGCTTCAGCATCCTGATCTGGGTCAAGCCACTCACGCACTTTCTTCTCACGACGCAATACCCACACCAAGCATTCCTGCTTAACATCGGATACATCGAAATAGGTATGGTATTTTCTATGAACAATACGCGCAACCTGTGAGGCAACTGCCTCTGCCTCATCAAACCAATTAGCCATAGATCGTCTCAGGTGCGTGTAGGTATTGTTGCTCTACTGCATAAACTGGCGCACGCATAGATGTGTTGTAATACTTTGAATCTTGTGCTTCGTATCCATACATCCATCCGTGGATATTTGCAGTATAAAAAGTAGGCAAAGTTACCAGCAAATATTTGCGTGCTGGATCATCCTTCTCTGTGATGAGCAATTTGCCCGTGGCATAAGCAGTGGTGCGTACCTCAAACTCGCCCACATCACCCATCTTACGCTCTGTAAACAAAGCAAATGGGAACTTATCTTGCCAACGGGCAATCGCTATCTCGCCCAAGCAACCAGATATCTCGCGTGCAACTTGTTCAACCCAAGTGGGTGCATGACCTTGTGATGCGTCATTTCCTTTGGCTCTGTTAAAGTTAAAGCGTGCGACTGCTTCAATCGTAGCAAAGGACAAGTCTCCGTGAGACATCTTTATCTCAATCATGATTTAGGCCATAACCCTCTCTCAACCATCAAGGCGATGACTGCGTAATTAGCCATATCCTTAAAAGAATCTTCAATAGACTCATGCTGCGGAGTTGAGCCACTGTATAGCAAGTTTTTAAGACGTTCAAACTTGTCACCAATACGCACCATCAGGCCATTCATTGCGCCACCAAAGGCGTTGTTGACATTGCCAGGGCCGTAGTCGGCTTGCTTACTGATAAGTAAGTTGCCAATCTCATCCATTACTGACCAGACGCCTGCGGCAAATTCCTGATTGGCGGTATTTCCACGAGCAATTGATTTTGGTTCTGAATGGATATAACCTTTAATCCCGTAGATTGTATTAATTTTATCGCTTCCGCCAACTCGTTGTTCACTCATCGTCTCCCCCTGTCGGATATTCTCCAGCATAATAATAATTCTTATCTTCTTGATCTAATTCGTAACAGTGTATCATCTTTGTACCATCTTCTCGATACTCAACCATTTCAATTGAGTCAAGTACCCAAAGTAGATGAGGCACTTCGCCGCCATCTTTTGGGCCATAAATAAACTGTGGCACTACTCTGCTTCGTCTTCTATTTCCCGCAGTATGTACTGAACAATCTCTGAATTATCTCTTAGCGCATTGAGGAAGTGGTAGCCCACAATGTCGCACATTTCTTCCAAGTCAAACCGCTTGCGTGTTGAGAACGGCGTCTCAAAGACAACGGCATGGGTAATCTCGTGGACAAGCACGCGAAGCATTTTGTCCTCTGGAATGTCAGGACGGATGTAGATTGTATTTGTATCTGGGTCTGTCAAGCCGTAAGCATCTGGGTCAGTAAGATCGTATTTGATCTTATACTTCATACCAGAGATGTGAATAGACTTAGGCTTATTCATAAGACTTTTCCCATCCGAAGATAATTACTTTTTTATACAACCAGATAGATCCAGAAAATTTACCAATGCGAATGCCGTAATGACCTTCTAAGCCAGGCGGCTTTTTTTGGTAGTAAATTCTAAATCTCATGCGGCTATTCTATCAGTAAACCAGTCGGCTCCGTAGGATAGCAACACGTCGTTCACATCCTCGTTGTCGGGCAACATGACGACAGTAGCCCTGTCAAGGTCTTCCTTGATCCGCTTGGCTAACTCTTGGCCTGGGTTGCGGCCGTCTTCTTTAACATCATTGTCAGCAAATATGTAGATATTTTTAAATCCTTCAAATAACTTTGGGAACCAAGGCTTCCACTGAGAAACGCCTGCAACGCCCACCGCTGGTACTCCGACAACACCCGACAGTACAATAGTATCAATCTCGCCCTCGCAAATGGCGATAGTGTCAGAATACTTGTGCAGATCAACAACATTAAATAACCCCACCTTTTGGCCAGTAGGGTAAAGATACTTAGGCGTGCCGCCATCAATAGTCCTAAACTTCATTCCCACAACGCCTGTGGGCGTTTGGTACGGGATAGACAACCTGCCAACGGAATGCTCATGTCCAGCACTAGGCTCCACGACGCTTCCAAGAAGGAACCGCTCCGCCACTTCCTTTGTTATGCCCCGCTCCGCGAGGTAAGAGGCTGCCTGTGGTGTGAGACTGCGTGAATAACGCTCTGCTGCTTCCGTGAGCAAGTTCTTCTGCTCTGCGCTTAACATCTCTAAACTCCTTTAAGTTTTCCATGCGTGCTACGACATCGTAAACATCGCCGAGGATTTGGCAAACTAAACAGTTGTAGCCCTGCGAGTCTAAGTTATAGGCTGCACTGGCGTGTGAATCATCGTGCATAATGCACTTGCAAGGTATCCAGCCATGACGGTGCATGATTCGTACCCCGTAATGTTCTAGCACAGTGGCTAGATCTGGCTTACTCTCCATCAAATGGCTCGTCTGTCCAAGACATATCTTCTAGCCTGCGATAGCCCGCCTTGATTAAGGCACTATTTGCCAGCCTAAGTTGATAGTACAAATCAGTGTACATAGCATTTGCTGCCTTGTAACGATTGTCCAATTCGTCGTACCGTACTTTTAGGTTAGTCAAAGCCATTCGTATTTGACGATACTTATTCTCAAAAGGCTCACTCATTAGTTGTCACCCTTATCCATTGCTCTAAATCTTGAATGACCCAGGCATTCTCCATGCCGCCCATGCGACGTTTGACAATCACATAGGCGGGCGGAGTTGCTTCTAACCCACGAGCCTTGGCGTAATTGGCTGCCTCAACGGTAGCCTCACGCCAAAACTGCGGTAGGTCCATCTTCGCAGTTGCTTTCAGTTCAAAGACGTATGGCTGTCCCGCAACCATACAGACTATATCCCCTTCATCATCCTTACCAGCAAGGCGTAGCCGCTCTGCTAGTAACCCTCTGGAGCGAAGAAACTTTAGTATGCCAACTTCAAAAGATGACCCTTTGCGCTTGCCGTATGTACTCATAGACCAAGCATCTCGATAATGTCGTGCGCTTCGCGCTTGAGTAGAAACTTCTTAGCCAACTCATAATCCTCTGGTCTAACATTGATGATCATGTTTTCCAGGCGCATAGCCGAGGTAGTAAAATCGTTACTCATTGCATATCCTTCCATGATGTTCCAATTGCTTGGGCTGCTCTGTCAGGATAGAGAGTCATACGGCTTGCATCTGCCCACAATGTGACATATTGCGAACCATCGGCACTATTCTTAGCAAAGCGGTTCTTTACGCACGCTACACGAAATTCACCTGTCATTGACACAAGTGCCACTGTCAAGATCATCTCTGGTAACTGTGCAATCTTTCCTTGGATAGCCTTACGTGCTGGTGGCACATCAGGCCGTCCTTCATTCTCTGTCGTGTGATGAAGTAGCATCACTGCTGCATCAGTTTCACGAGCAATGTGGTGCATCGCCTTGGCTATCTCACGTAGCCCCGACCATTCATCGTTATGAAGCGATACCACATTCATGGCGTTGTCCACAATAATCATGTGTGGATACTCGCCATATGCTTCTGCGTAAGCACGGATGGATAGATCAATCTCATCCAGCGTAGGGGATGGGCTAAAGTCAAACTGTAGGTGTTTAATGCTTTCCAGTTCTTGACCGTAAAAGTCTTGACCTGCACCTGAAGCAAAGGCTGCTTCAACAGTAGCAACTTTATGTCCAGTAACCATCGCCGCTGCACGGATTGCAGTCGTATAAGCATCCGTATCTGCTGATATGTACAGCGTTGGCACCTTCATCTGCACTGCCATGTAAAGGGCTAACAATGACTTACCAGCGTTAGGCTGGCCTGCAATCATTGTCATCTGCCCCCGCCTGAACCTAATTCCTTCCGTTACTAACGGCTGGAATAGGTCAGGCAGTAGCGCGTAATCATTGGTACTTTTCGCTGCCGCTTGATGTAAGGACAGCATATTAAATTATCGAACGAACTTAGGCTCGCATTGATCGGCTGTACCCTTTGGTGATGGGCAGAACCAACCCTTCCATTCCTTTGGTGCGCCTGGCTTAGACTCACGCCACACTAGCGCACCGTGCTTGCAATGACCTTCTGGGATTGCAACTGGTGCTGGTGGCGTGAATGAACCGTGGCTCACAACCTGTGCGTTGAATGACTGTGCGACAAGACCAGCGGCATTACCTGCACCACCGAGTGAACCTGCGGTTGCACCGATGAGTGTTGCTGTGTCTTGGATTGTTGCAAGTGATGCTTCCAACTCTGCTGCATTGTCTGCATAGATGTTGATTAATGTTCCGTCAGCCAACTTGAAGTTGACTTGGAACTTTGTTGTTTCTGCTGCCATTTTTTTCTCCTTATTTCGCTTCTGCTAGTGGGTCATATATTTGTGAAAGTTGTCCGCCTACTGCGTAACAGTAGTCTTTTACACCGCATGTGCTACATGACATACCGATGTTTGGTAGAAATATCTCAGCCTGTAGTCCACGCTCGAACTGGCTAAACATTTCTGTGAATACTGGAATTGTCCAACGGTCTAAGCCAGTTGCTTCCTCAAACTCAGCCTTGCGAGCAGAGTAGAAGTAACCGACTGTAGGACGGATACCGAAAGTCATTTCCATACAGCAGGCATATACACCCAACTGCATTGCGCTATCTGGTGTGTAAGCACCAGTCTTAAAATCAACTACTGCAAGTTCACCCGCTGGTGTAACTGCAATCAGATCGGCGAAGGCTTTGATAGGCACTTCACCAAACATGTTGTTAAATTCAATTTCAATGCCAGGAATGCCTTGTGGTGTTTGCCAAATCTCAAAGTGGCTTTCTTGCCACACATTGATGAAGTCGAAGAACATTCTCTTGCCGTTTTCGTCCCACCATGCGCCATTTTCTTTATCGGGATTGGCTTTAGATGATCGTCCACCACGACGCCAATCTTGTGGATTGGTACCGCTCTTAGCCTCAACCTCAGCAATCTGATTGGTAAAGGCTTCTTGCCAAATGGCATCCCATGTCATTCTTTAATTTCCTGTCCGAATACAATCTCTTGTGCTTTCTTCAGACCTACAATTGTAGCAGGATTAGTCTCAGCCTTAATCTCTTTCTGAATTAGATCAGATAGAGCCTTACGCATAAGTACCTCTGCCTCAACAAATGCCTGTTCAAAGGCAGTCTTGGTAATTAGTTGTGCGCGTTTCTTTCCCATTATTCACAATCCTCACATGTCACGTTGTCGTTATGCCAGCAATCGCTGTCCCAATCGTACAAACTATTTAACTTCTCTGATGACCAACTGTTGATCCAGAGCAAGAATCTCTCGTATATGCGCTGGTACATCAATTGTCCAACTTTGGCATAGGCGCAACTGCGAGCGAGTCACATAGCGCACACCGCATATCCAAGAAGTAGATGCCCAATTCACCGTCATCGTCAAACTTGCACTTGACGTTCCACAAGTCGCTACCACATGGACAGACACTGATTGGACCGAGTGAACGGTAATCTGCTTCTGATCCTGGTGTGGCTCTAAGGTCTGCAATCTCGTTACTCATTTCAGAAAGGTATCTCCGTATCTTTTAATGTGGTGTTGGTCTTTTCAAATTCTTTGAGCAGAAACTTTTCTGCTGCTGCGTGAAACGCAGACCCACCGACGAACCACCATGCAGGTTCGCTTGGTGCTTGCAAGCCACGCTCTAACTGCCATGCTTTGCCACAGCGTAGCCATGATGTAAATGAACTAAATGATCTGTGATTTACCTTTGTTTCTTTCATGACTGAAATGTAGCAGTGCCTATGAATGGCGTGTCAAATCAATCTGATGGCTCGGCGTGTCACATCTGCCGATGGGTTGAATTTGCAATTGGGTTAAGGTTGTGATTATAATACGAGCGAAGCGAGTGCGATGGGGTTAATAGCGCCTGAAGGGCGCTTGGAACGAGCGGCAAAGCCGATAGCGAGTACGGGTAAAAACGACAAAAAAGCCCACCAAATTAACGGTGGGCTTAGTCTTGCTATTAAGTTTTATTTTGTCGTTACTGGCACTGTCTTGAAGTGGTTATATGTTGCTGATGCAACAGGACCAAATACTGCGATACCAGCGGCCCATACAAGGTGCTTAAAATTATGCTGACCTGTTTGCCAGATGGCAACGCCAGCGACAATGAGAGCAATTACATAATGTTCTACGAGTGCTTTATTAATTTTCATTGTTTCTCCTTAGATAAGCGATTAATTTTTCCAAAGAACTACTTGATTCGATAACCCCAATGGCCCTATTACAAGCCATGCAAAGCAAGCCACGCACGCATTTGCCGCAAGATCTTACTCCAGGGCAACATGAATGGTCATGATCTACGGCAAGTTTTAAAACATTATTAGTTTGATAACTAATAACAAATTCAGGCCTGCCGCATAAAGCACAAGTATGATTTTGCGCTTCAAGCATAGAGTTATATTCTTCAGTAGTTATATTATATTTATTTTTATAAGTAATATTTTGATGCCATTCAGGATTATTGGCTCGATATTCCTTATTTCTTTGGTTTACTGCTTGTCTACAAGGTTCACAAACGATTTCTTTTTTACGCCAATGATGCTGCGCACCAGCGTAGGTGCCACATTGCTTTCGCATTGCGCTGCCTTTTTTCAATCGCTCTCCTTATGACTAACAGGCAAAGCCTGTGCCATAAGCATATCCTAAGCCAAGGGGAAGATGGCTCATGCCATGTGCTGTTTAACCAATGTCATGTACTTGTTCCAGTCAAAATTTTGGCCAGGATCCTGATGTCCCCCCGCAATCTTAAATGCGTTGGTAATGTCAACATGTCCACAAAAGCCAGACTGTCCTGCGACAATCTGCTCAGGTGTTAACTTGACTGCAGGTATTCCATGCCTCTTGGCTATATCGGCCGTGAGAGAGGCGCTGAGGGCCAATTCTGCGGTGCTGTAGGCGTTAGCCCAGACAGCAGGTGTTTGTGCCGCATAGCCTGCATGTTCAACGGATATAGACTCTTGGTTCAGGTCATACTCATCCACAGCCCATGCTGTGTCTTGCTCGCTAACTGACTGAACAATCTGCTTATCGTCCACCATGTAGTGGGCAGAAGCCTGTGGGGCTGATGATCCTGCAAACCACAGGGCTACCTGATTGGCACGGCCTTCAGACTGTGGCGTCTCCATTGTGTGGATGACGATTAGTTTGACGGTCTTGCCGCCACGACCAGGCGAGTAATGCTTAGCCTGTATGAATGGGTATTTTATTGCCATATAAGTCTCTCTGCTAAATCACCTGGATTGCAAAGGTCTGCCTCTTTACAGATGGGATGGCCTGCCTCTGCGTAGCATTCTGCTACCAGTTCAGAGCAGATGTAGCCATCATGCTTTGCAAGGTAATTAATAATTGCGTGTGGGAAAATCTTGACGCCTAACGCACGGAATGCAAGCATGACAATGATGCCGAAATTGTATGGCCGTCCGACTGTTGACTTGGCGTGAACAACAATCTTTGCTCGCTCGTCATCGGATAGTTCTTCATGCAAGTTCCATGCAATGCGTGGGTAGTTTGTAACTGGGCTAATAGCAACGCCAGTAGGATTGGCTTCAACGACTTGACCATCACCAATGTAGATAAACGCATGGTTCCAGCGTGACACCGTTCCTAGTTTGATTAGTTTGGCAAAAAAGCCATTGCTGCTTACTACTCCATAATCACCAATGCGTGGCTCGTATGTCATTTGTTGTCCTCGATCAAATCTTCCAGATGCTCAATTTCTTGCTTCTCAAGTTTGAGGATGTGGCGGATAATCATGGCATCACGCTTGGTCTGCCCGATCAGGGCAATACCGATGATAAGTTCAACTGTTACTGCAAGCCATGAGGCAAGATTCATCCAAAGGATGTAGTTGTGTGTATCGTGGAACAACTCAGGCTGCGCCCACCACACAAATGTCATGCAAGTCCAAGCCAATACAAAGTACCAGTTGCGGATAAGTCCTTGAATCTTCCACGAGATATTTTCGCTAAAGGTCAAAACATCTTGAGTATCTGGGTGGATGTATTTTTTCTTAAAAGGATTAATCATCGTGTCTCGCCTTCATTACTGCTATATCGGTCTTGATACGTTGTTGGTTTTTAATAAGGTCGTCAACTTTGTTTATCAAGCCAGTCTTGCCGTCGTTGTATAGCGCATACTCAATACGGCTTGTGCGCTTGTCCATCTCAGAAATTACAGTGCCTAACTTCTCTGTTTCTTCTTTAATCGTCTTAACAATGTAATGCCTAAAGAGCATTCCAAGGGCAGTCATTACACCGCCGAATACGAAGAAGTAGTAGTAAATCGTGCCTGACAGATTCACTTGGTTTGTTAAACTATCGCTGACTGTTTTAAGCATTGCAGTATTCCTTATATGTTAGACGACGGTACGGAATTGAAGGTTAATAACGCCGCCAAATCCTTGGAAGCGACGATCAGAAGGAGCCTCACGAGTAAAGGAAATGCTTTCAATAACTCCACGAACAGTCTCGTTGTTTGTAAAGTCTTGCAAGATAACTACATCGCCATTTGACTCAATAGTTTCTAGCGCAGATAGACGCTCAATTGCTGCGCCTTCATAGCCAGTAACCATGTTGTAACGATCTTCTTCAAAGTCATAACACATAAGCGGTAAGGTGTAGATACGCTCACGACGCACCGCTGGTAGGGCTTTAAGTTGATAGCCATTGAATGAATCTTCTTGGCCAACAAGTTGTCCAGATTCTGGATAGAATGTAAACTTCAAGGCAACTGATTCTTGTGGAATATTGTTTGCCGCTGCGTTTAGTCCAGATACATCTTGGGTAAAATCAAAACTGCCATTGACTGTAATAATGTCTGTTACTTCACCAGTTGCAAGTACGCTGCTTAGTTTAAGCGTGCCAAGCATAGGCAAAGTCTCACGCAACTTGACCAACTCAAAGTGTTTATCCTCAAGAGTGAAGTAACGGATCTGACCAGTCTGTAGATAGCCACTAGATACAAGTGTGTTGGCTTGCTGGTAAACGCCAGTGCCTTTAACGCCGATAACAAGTTGATTGGTTTGACCCATGACGCAGACGGCTGTTGCCTCTGCTGTAGATGGCACACGAAGGTGTGTAGCCCATCCCATTTGCAAGGTGCCAAAGTCACGGCTTAGGTCAATCTTGATAAGGCCAGATGAGTATGTGCCATCGCCATTGTCTATGTAGTTAGAGACTGTGACATAGGCAAAACGATCATTGAAGGTAAGGTTGCGGCAAGGCAGGCCGTTAAGGACTGTTGCGCTGACAGGGTCATAGCCATTGGTTACAACGATCAGTGGACCGTAGGTAATGTAGCCGTTGGATACAAAGCCTGATGTATCAATGGTGCCGATACGTATGCCCTTGTTTGTGCCAAGCACAATAAACTTGCCAAGGTATGCACCCATGCAGTAAATCTGCTCGCCAGTAGGCATGATGGCAGCCTCAAGGCTACGGGTAAGTAGCGGGATGTTACCCGTTGTTGTATCTAGTGCGAGTCTAAATATTGAAGAATAAGAGCCAGCATAACCAGAGACGTAAATATTATTTGGGCCTTCACAAACTGCCGTCCATTTCCATGATGCGTTTGGATGTACATAGATTGGTAGATTGTTGTTGCTCGCCAATTGCACTGTACCTGTGGCAGAGGCGTTGTTAGATACTGCAGCGTTGTTGATGAAAAAAGTAAACTGTGTCTGGCTGGGTACGCTGGTAACTGTAAAGGTGCCGTTGTATGGGCTACCTACACTGGCAAGTGTTACCTCTGAACCAGTTACAAAGTTGTGAGCAGATGCAGTTGTGATGTTGGCGTTGAAAGCGCCATCAATGTATGTTGAGGCAACGTTGTATGAGTTAACGCTGTTAACCTCGAACAAGGCATTGTTGATGCCTGCGATGAGGCGTTGTTTAACCCAACCCATAACGCCTGTAGTAACAGTGCCAAGAAATGATGGATTGGTAAAGATCAATGTGCCGTTGGTTGCATTGGTCAATGGGCCTTTGTAAATGCCTGTGGCATTAAGGACATAATAGTTTTGACCATCTTGGGCAAGGGCTAGGATGGTGCCTGAGCCGCCCCATGTCAGGGTTGTAGTAGCACCTGCAGATGTGGTGCGTTGTAAAGTTGAGCCAGTGGCTGTCAAGTATAGGTTGACGCCAGCGGCGTCTGTGCCACCAACCATGAGTGGCGTAACGCCACTGCCTACTGTGATGTTGCTGTTTTGTGTTACATCTGGAAGTAGTGTTACTCGACCAATGTTAAATACATCTACACCAGCGGACTTGTTAAAGCGGTAGCCAACAGTCTCGCCTTCAACTGGTTCTTCGTAGCGAATGCCAGCGCCGTAGTGAAACGAGGACTGGCTGCGTAGCCACCAACCTGTGAGCGTCTGCTCACCTGGTTCTTTCTGTTGGTCAATCTGTTGCTTGCGATACTGGGCTGTCTCACGCTTGTATGGATGCTCACGGCTAATGCCAAGGAAGAACGGCAAGCCAGAGATGGCACAGTCGTAGTTGTTGGATGTGTTGACATAGGTAGAGCCTGCTGTTGATGGTAAACCAATCGAATCTACAACTGGTTCCGCAATGTGGATAAAACCATCAGTCATGCTTACTCCTTATGTTTGTTCCAATAAAAAACCCCGCCATTGCTGGCGGGGGCTGTACTAATGTATTGCTTGATTAACTCTCTGTGGAGTTAGCCTGTGGGGCTGAGTTGGCTGCAAGTGTGGCTAGGTAGGCTTGGTAATCTGAGTTGGCAGGGTCGGTTGGGATATACCAAACCTTGCCATCAACATCTGTGCGTTGAATAATCTCGCCTGTGTCTGTGGATAGTTTTTCGTATGTTGAATTGTTCATTACAACTCCGCGCTTAGTTCAATATAAGGGGCTGATGAGTTATTTGCTAAAGCAATGCCACCATTGCCAGTCGTAAGTCCTGAGGATACATTGAATATAATTCCAACCGAATCTGGAATGGGTTGGTCTGCTGAAGCAGAGGTTACATTCTGAGAAATATTACCAGTCTGAATTTGCATATTTGTAGCGTTGCTAATGGAAGCACTAATTGGAGTACGCATTGTTACAGGTGGTTGCAATTTGATTTTGAATTGCGTTGTGCTTGAACAAAATCCTGTACCAGCATACGCATAAAGGCTTGATGCCGTAGAAGCCCAACGCCAGTAATACCGCTGGCAGAGGGCTAACTCTCCTTGGAATGTGCCTGATGCGGTGGTGAATGGAGTGGCTACTGAACCAGCCTCAAGTTGTACGCCCCATACATCCAAGGTAAATGTAGAGTTTTGCGGCCAAGTCAAATCTAATTCAAGATAAGAACCTGTGCCAACTGTTTTACCGCTAATGCTTGGAAGAGTTATATAACCTGTATATCTTGCCCACGATGTTGAAAGTGTGAAAGATGGGCCAACTGTATAAACAGAAGATGAACCACCCGAACCGAAGTTCTGACCAAAAACTGTTCCCAAGGAAATAGCAGCATTTGCTTTTGCCCAAAATGAAACTACTACTGTTTGATTGGCAAAAGTTTGAACATTCTCTATGCGTTGAGCCAGATTGGAATAAGTTTGACCAGAACCAGCCACCGTTGTTGCCAAGCGTAAGAAATAAGAACTTTCATATCCTGCAACTGGGGCAGAGCCGGGAGTAAAGGTTTGTTGAGATACTGAGCGTGTTGCTCCTGAACCGTCAAAATTTACAAACCATCGGTCTGCGGTAAAAGTTCCAGAAGAAATTGATGAAAATGAAGTACCACGCTGCCAGATATTAAAATCACCATTGATAATCTTATTCTTACCCGCCACGAACGGAGCTACTGAACCACCTTTAATGGAATTTCCAGTTGAGCCAACAAGTGTTTCCTGAACAACATTGTCTGCCGTCATGCTGGTTAATTGTGCGCGACTCATTTATTCACCTGCCTGTGGTGTAGAAGAGTTGGATGGGAGTGTGCTGGCATCGTATGCCGCTTTAGTGCCTGACCAAGTTGTGCCGTCATCATTGACGACCATAATCATTGGTTCGCCAAGAGTGTTTTCATAATTAGTTACTGTAGCCATTACAACTCACATCCGTTGAATAAAATTGTTCCACCCATCATTCGACTGCCTTGTCCAGCAACGATGGTAATGCTTCCTAACAAATCTGCCCCATCAATCGCCGTTAAATCTAAAGTTGGAGCAGCATTGGTTGCCGTGTTTAGAGCATACATATTTGGATTACTTACAACCGTTATGGAGGTTGGAGCAACACGAGCCGTGACTGGAAACTTGAAGGCGTAAAGAGTTGAATTGGTTCCATAGGCATAACCCGACAAAGCACCGCCTGAATAAACTGGCAAGTACCTCTGGCAAGCGGCTAACTCCCCCTGAAGTGTGCCAGTAGCAGTTGTGAATGGTGTTACCACGCTACCTTGCTCAAACTGCCAACCTGTTGTTCTTACGGTTGTGCTTGAAGTTCCTGACAAATCGTAAATAACAACACGAAGGCCTTTATTTGTTCCGTTTGGAGAAACACTAGAACCTAAAGTTGTAGTTACGGTATATCGCTGCCAACTGCCTGTGCCAGTAACGCTTGTGGATATTAGATTGCTTGAGTTATTTGTTCCACTAGTATCATCGGCATAATGAGCAATGATATTTATGGTTCTTCCGTTATCAAATTTTCCGTAAAAAGAAAATGTCCAGTTTGGTGATGTAAATTGAGAAACGCCAGTAGCAGCCAACTCAATCATCTGACCAATTACCCAACTGGCAACCAAGGTTGAGTTAGAGATGCAATAGGTAAGCCCTACATTTGTTGGGGCATCAGTTGTTTTTGTCCAAGACTGGCTTCCAGCCGAATAACCAAAATATCGGTCTGATGGGTAGCCGTATCCAGCATTTGTGACAACTGTTGTTCCCCGTTGCCAGATAGAAAAATCACCATTGATTATTTTGTTTTTACCAGCCGTAGCAATCGGCCCTGCCCAACTTACCCCACCACCAGCAGAAGAGTTTGCCACGAGTGTTGACCCGTCAGCGCCTACGCCGAGGTTAGTGACGCTGGCTGCGCCATTACCTACGATCAAATCGCCTTTGGCGGTTACTGTTGAGTTAGGAATGGCGTTAGCCACGTTAAAGGCATTTGCAGACATTACAGTCGCAATATCACCAGCAACCAAAGCATTGGTTAGAACGACAGAAGTACCTGTGGTTGCGGTGTAATCTACGGCACGCTCAAGAAGTACGCCATTAACATAAACTTCTTCTGCGCCTACCGTATAGGCTAGGCTTTGGCTAAAGCCATCTGTACCTGAGAGGGTTGTTTCTCCGCCAGTGGCAGTATAACGCCACTGCTTAACGGTAACAGCCGACCCAGTGCTAGGGTGACGGTTAACAGTCATATTATGAAATTTCCGATCCGAAAGCGCTGAAGGAAACTGATGTGCTTGATGCGGCGATTGACAGAATGTCAGTGTTAGCCAGAGTTACTCCAAGTGTCAAAGTATCTGTTGAATTGCTACCAAGAACTATATCATATGCGATATATTGCTTTGGAGTATCTGCAGCACCAGCAACACGAACTGACACACGATAGGTGATTGTTGATGTTGATTGGTTTGTGATGACGATGCTTGAAATTACAGCCGCTGCTGTGCCAGACGGTGTGTAAAGAGTGGTTAGGTTAGAGGATGCTCCTGCAGCCGTTGTAGCCGCTGGCACCGCCTGCCCAAGTACCTTATATGCTGTTGCCATTTATCTTCCTTTTCTCGGTAGTTGGGTCATCCGCCCATTGTCAAAAATGTTGTAGCCACTACATCGCCCATGCCAGCAAGTTGACCAACAACGCCATGAACATTGCTTTCAGCGGCAATATGCTGCTGTGCTTCTGTCATATCTTGGGCGGTAATTACATGGCGCACGATTGCACCAACGCCATGATTGGTTGGGTTAGTGCTGTTAAATCCACGGGTGACATTCAGGGTTAGACCCGTAACGCCGTTAACCTGGACCAATTCCTCTGAAGCATTGTTATAGTCAAGGGCAACAATGTAAGGATATTGGGACGGATAACCGACCAATGCGCTTACAGGAATAGTTGTACCAGTTGAATTGATCGAAGTGGTAAGAGTAGTATCTTGCGCTGTGGATGTGTAATATCTATTAACCGCTGGCATTTACTATCCTTACGAGGTGTAGTGGGTGCGTGGTGGGAACTGCTCTTGGAGACGGCGAATCTCAATTTGCAGCCGTTGCTGATAAAGGTTCTGGATAGCACGGCCAATGTTGACTGCTGAGCCAATTGGATTGGCTTGACCCATTGAGCCTGCTTCTGCAGATAGCGCAGGTACACGACCAAAGTCTAGGTACATTGCGGTACGGTAGGCGGCACCAAGGACAATTACCTCACGGCAAGTATCTTCAAGGCCAGTCATTGAAAAGTCATCTGAATCTTGCTGAAGCACGGTTGGCTTCTTGGTGTAAGTCACCATGACTTGACGGCCAGGGATAATGCCTTCACGAATCGAGATAGTCTTACCACTGTTCCATACCAATGGGTTAGCAGTACGATCTACACGATAGTGGCGGATTGGTAGCCATTCCTTAGAAGGGCCGATGGTCTGCCATGAGGCAGCCAATACATCTACCGCTTCATCTGGCAAGACATAGGTTGTAACCGCTGCTTGGAATGTAAAGGTTGTGTAGTACACGCCGAATAGATCTGGATACACAGCATCAATTGCCTGCTGAATATTGCGGCGAATGACTGAGCGTGGGAATGATGGAGTAACAGTTACCCGTGTACCTGATGTGTGGGTTGTAGCGGTTGTATCTCTAAAGCCACGACCATAGGCAGGAATGGTTGCTGTGTTGCTGGTACGGTCGAAAGAATCAACCCAGATCAATTCTTCATCAATCTCAACCAAGCCACGAGTTAGCACTGTGCCATCGGCAACCTGAAAGGTTAGGTCTGTTGCTGCCATTGGGGCAGTAAGATATGTAGCCTGATCTTGACGGTTGGTGTAACCTGTCAGAGATAAAGCAGTCTCGTCAATTAAATCTGAAAATAGAGTCATGATGCTATCAGTGAGGCTGCTAAGGCTTCGCCCAAGCCATAAGTGCCAGCAAGTTTATTTAAAATACCTGGCATGTCGGTGTTGTAGTTTGGTGCAGAAAAGCGCTTTGAATAAAGGTAGTTAAGCGCACCTTCCAAGTCCAGCGGTGTTGTAGTACCAGCCCAAACATTGGCTGCACCTTGTGCGTCAAGGGTTGGTACCCCGTTGACAATGGTGCCAGCCAGTCTGTTAAGACTGTATTGCAAGGTGGGTATAGTCATTATCTACCTTTCGCTGAACTTGGATGTGCCAATACTTTTATTTCTTTACCACCGATGACAATTGTCTTAGTGGTTATTTGGTTTGCTTGGCCAGTAGCCTTTACTTGCTTGGCCATGTGACGGTGCCGCCCACGCCCTCGTAAGAACCTTCTGGTGTAGCAGTTGGCTTACCGTCTAGTTTGCCAGTTACCTTAACTGCGTTGTTATTGCATCCGCATGACATGCACATATTACTTACCACCCTTTTTAGGCATTGCTACCTTCTTGAGATTTGGATTTGCTTTCTTTGCTGCTGGTGAAGCCTTGCGTGTTGATGAGGCTAGGATTGCTCCTGCTGACTCCATTGATACGCCAGACTTTTTAGCGATTGACTTTTGAGCGGCTGCGAAGCCCATACCCTTTTTTGCTGCTGCCATTAGATTGCTCCTGTTTCTTTCATTACCTTTGCGCTTTGCTTGGTAATCTTTGCTGCTGCTGGCATAGTGCCTGCATCAAATGCTGTGCCTAGTTTGTCGCTGGCTTCTTTAGCCTCTGCTACAGCCTTCATGGTTGTACCTGCAGGTTGGATGCCTTGTGAACGAGCATCTGCATAAGCATCTAGTTCTGCATTCCACTTCTTGGTTGACATGCCTTTATTGCTTGCGGCATCACCTGTGGAAAGTTCTAGCGTCTTGGCCTTGCAGCCAAAGCAGCCATCTACATATTCTGTATGTTTGGAATGTTCAGATGGTTCTTCTTCGTACTTGGGAATTTCTGTAAATACATCGTCGCACTTGGTGCAACCGTACTTGATTGGTACTGAGTCGTAATTAGCGTCTAAGCCCCAGTCAAGGATTTTTACTGTGTGTTGATGTGGCATTCTTCACCTGTCTAAAGAAGTTAAGGTTGCGTTGGATACGCTCTGTTTCTTCGCCATTGCCCTTTACGGCTTGCTCGGCAAAGACTATTGCTTCGTCAATATGCTTGAGGTTGTAAGCAGCGATTGATGCAAGGTCATAGGCTTTCCAGTCCCATACCGCTGATTCGTAGCAGTAATGGACGGAGCGAGGACGTTCCAAAGCGTTAATAGAAGCATCTAAACACCTTGTCCAATCCTCACGACGATATGCGTCAATTGCTACGCCATACCACGATTCGCCTTCACGGGGAAGAAGTTGTACGCCTTTGTCATACCAAGCGGTGGCTTGTTCATGCAAGCCCAGTTGGTGGCAAGCCTCACCTGCCCATCGGCAGACAGCGGCTTGTTCTACATCCCAACCATTGAGCGGTATTTGTTTCTCCGCTGAGTCAATAACATCTTGCCATCTATGGTGGAAGTAATACTCACGAGTCATATATGTCCACATGCGTGGATCTTGAGGATTTTCTTTGACTGCCATTTCTAGCAGCGTTAGATATTGTCCTCTGGATTTACTATTGTCTGGTAGGTGTTGGATGACGGCATTGCGGATATCGCAATCTCGTGTACTGCCTTCCCCGTACCACAATTGCACTTCGTGGCATGGATATTTCCAGTACCAACCGAACCTTGAGTGAAGCCTGTCCCTCTCCCATTTTTGCCCAGTATCCATGCTGATCCAGCCAAGATGTGAACCTGGTATCCATTTTTTCCTGACCTTTTTGAAGAAAGTCGGTTCTGGCACTTCGTCCATATCCAAGATAAGACAGACATCGGCATCCTCTGGTACGAGTGATAAGGCTGTGTTACGAGCCACATCAAAGCGAAATGGGTTAAGGTGAATCTGATGAACAGTTACACCCAATGCTCGTAGCATATCTTGGCTACCATCGGTAGATCCAGTATCTACTACTATGCGATAGTCGGCATCTTTCGTTGCCTCAACCCACCGTAGGATATGCTTAGATTCGTTCTTACATATTGAGTAGGTTGCTATCTTGACCATAGCGCAATCTTATCACATACCGCCAAGCATTAAAATGTCTTGAAGATTTGCTATTGCGGCTGCTCCAGTAGCACCTGTACTTCCTGTAGCGCCAGTCTGTCCCGTTGCACCAGTAGCCCCTGTCGCGCCAGTCGCTCCATTGCTGCCAGTAGTTCCCGCTGGTCCTGTCGGCCCAGTTTGGCCAGTCGCTCCAGTAGGTCCTGTGTTGCCTGTTGAACCAGTTGCTCCTGTGTTGCCGTTAGATCCTGTGCTTCCCGTTGCGCCTGTGGCACCCGCTGCTCCCGTCGGTCCAGTAATACCAATCAAACCAGCAACTGCAAAATTCCAGATGTTGTATCCACCAGAACCGCTAGTTGTATCAACCGTCATGACAAGGGTTGTAGTATTAATGGAAGTGATAACACCTTCCATCCAGTTTGTTGGTGACACTGGGTAAATAGCGCGAATGCGCATACCGACGATAAATGCACCTTGATAAGAGCCTGCAAAGGTAAATGTTTGTGAGCCTGTACCGATGGTTACGGTAGTAAGTGATGCTACTCCTGAGTAACCTGTACCTGTTGCTCCTGTGTTGCCTGTGGCACCCGTTGGGCCTGTAGGGCCTGTGCTGCCAGTAGAGCCAATGGCACCAGTGGCACCAGTATTACCAACAGCGCCAGTATTACCTGTTGCACCTGTATTACCTACGCTTCCTGTATTACCTGTAGCACCAGTGTTACCTGTTAATCCTGTAGAGCCAGTTGGGCCTGTATTTCCCTGTGAACCAGTGTTGCCAGTTGCTCCCGTATTTCCCGTGGCACCCGTATTGCCAACAGCACCAGTTGGACCTGTAAAGCCTGTACTGCCCTGTGCGCCTGTATTGCCGACTGCTCCAGTATTTCCTGTAGCACCAGTGTTTCCAGCGGCTCCTGTAGGCCCTGTAGGGCCTGTAAAGCCTATTGCACCGACTGCACCATCAAGGTTAACTGTCCATGAAGTAAATGTGCCAGTGCCTACAGTCTTGGTGACATTAAGCGTCAGCACGCCTGTGCCAGAATTGTAAGAAACAACATCACCAATAAAATAAGCGGATGTTGAGTTGGCAACAATTGTAGATTGTTGAACCGAATACTGTAAACCAGTTCCAATAGTAACTGTTTGTGTGCCGCTTACTGGCAGGGTGATAGACGAGGTAGAAGAAGTTTGGT
>Ga0208743_1000080_pt1 | contig 46558 bp, 76 predicted proteins | sample CryBogCBH04Jul08_FD_184615 | JGI IMG/M metagenome (GOLD analysis project Ga0208743, IMG submission 184615) | Freshwater microbial communities from Crystal Bog, Wisconsin, USA - CBH04Jul08 (SPAdes) (version 2) | ecosystem: Environmental > Aquatic > Freshwater > Lake | place: Crystal Bog...
TCCACATTCTTTAGTAGCTTTAAAATCAGGTGCTTCTACTATTCCTTTTTCTTTCCATTGAAATCCTCCATACGACTTCAATTCCGAATTACATGTTCTCAATACCAATACTTTTTCAGTTTTCATAGGTTTCGAATCTATACCAAAATTTAAGAAATGTCAATCCAAATCTTCACATTTTTTGTGCTTTGGTTTTCGGTTATATGTCCCTTTTCCTTTCGCTGGTTTCATAGCTCCACCCTGTTTGATAGCACCTTTCCGAATTTTGCGATAATCTTCCAAGTCACTGTTCAATGCTGGAAGTGTGAATTTCTCTTTCATGATGGAAGAATACTAGCATCTATATCGAAACTTGTCAACGATAAATTTCATTAAAGGTTTCTTCATCATGTTTGAAGATATATTCCCTAAAAGGGTAAATTTTAATCTTCTTACGAGTTTTTGGGGAGAACGCATAATTGTAAAGGAAAATACCAACAATCTTAGATTCTCTACATTTTCTTCCTATCCAATTATTAGGTATTTTCGCAGCATCTTTCGCTTCCTTTATAATAGCATCAATCGTAGCTCCACTATCAATCATATCGTCAATAATAATATAACGATCATAACATTGACCTTCAAAATTAGTATATGAATGACTTGTTTCCTCATGCTTCCTAACGACAACAACAGGAACATCCAAAAGATACCCGATAATAGAAGCAGGAATAATCCCACTCGTTCCTCTGCAAAGAATCGCATCAAATTCTAAATTCTGCTTCTCAATATATTCAATAAAAGCAGGAATCAAAACTTGCGGCTTTGTAATAACTGGTTCTAAATATGTCGAAATCATGGGCATAGGCATAGAATTATCAGAAATTTAATTTTAGTAAAGGATTATTTTTTAGTAATCTCCTTTATAACCTTCGATGATGCCTTCCAGGGAATCCACTTTGGTTACTAAATTTTGGTAATCATTCTCTAATTTGAGAAGATATGACAAGATACAGTAAGCCTTTTCAAATGGCAGGTCTTTTTCAAACTTCGCATCTTCCAAACATTCTTCCAAATCAATTTCTTCGATTTTCATGATGTAGAAAGAGTAACAAAAATTTATAGTATTGTCAATGGAAAATTTTATGTTCCTGCTGATTATAAAAATTTCACAGAATTGGTTAAATAATCATATGGAACATAAAATTTGTAATTTATGTGAACTACCCACCGACTAAAGATCGGATGGGCTTCGGTTCTAAAAAGAACTTCTTTTGATTTAACTGATATAGAACGACAAAAACTTTGCTTTCATTACTCAAATATGCAACCTCTTTGGGCGGAACATAACTTAGCTAAAAGTAATAAACAATAGTAGGGAATGAAGATTGCTCTTACATTCCCTACTATGACCATGAACCATTAATTAATCCCAATCGTTATATTCATCAGATTCGTCTTCAATATCACAATCGAAACATCCGCAAGAACATCCAGAATCTTGCTTCACAAACTTACCAGAAGCATCCCGGACATTCCAATATTTATGTCCTGACGGTTTGAACGAAAACTTACTTCCATCCGTAGAGTAAATTGGAGCATCAAACCCATTACGACCAGCTTCAATTTCTTTACGCCAATCAGTAAGATACTCCGACAACACCGTATATGCACAAACCCTAGCCTTTTGATTGGCATAGTCACTAGGAATACTCACAAAATCCTTTGGATGAACCTTGCAAATAACAGTCTTGCCATTAACAGAATCAACAAAATTAGGCAAGTAACCAATAGATGCAACGTGCAAACCATCACTACAAGTTTGGTTGCGATCTTCATTTACTTGATTACGCCGAATCTCAATGTATTCCCCAACTCCATTGTAAATATGTCCACCTTCATCAACCTTACCATGAATAGGCTTGATTGCAGGATTTCCATGAATCGAATAGAATTTCGATTGAAGGTTTTTAAAGCAAAGCACATACCCATCTTCCGTAATAGGCAACGCTCCGACCTCTAGGAAGTCATACAGTTCATCTACGGCAACCTTGGAAGGATTTTGCATAAGATTTTCCAAGAACTTTACCAACGGTTCAAATGGAAGATCAGTTTGCATAAATTCCAAAATACGAGTAGTCAACGTATTATGAATTACCTCACCAGCATACATAATCACCCCATCGTTAATCTCCACCTTGCCAGAATAACTTTGAACATAATTACGAATCGGAGTAGTCAAATCAACCAACTTGACAAACTCATCCCAATCCTTAACTTTGACAGTATCAAGAATCTTATCGTAATTCTTATGCGTCTTGTCCACCGTATAACTCTTGCCATCAATCACCGCACAGATTTTTTGGCTTCCAGTAATTGTAACCGCTACTTGTTTGTTTTTCATAGTGTTTATATCCTACTTTATTTTTTTGTTTTTGTCAACGATTATTTTCCCATTTCCGCATTTTTCTTTTCCAATGCAATCAGAAGTTTCAAAACATCCGTAGCATCCCAACTACAAATCTTATCAAAAATAATCTTAGTAATAGGACAATCCGTAGAAAATACCATAGGCGTAAACTTCGATTCATCAAACTTAATGTAATCAATAATAGCATGACGCTTCGCAACACTATCATTAATTTCATTAACCTTAATGATGAATTCCTTAACAGGGTTAGTGTCAGATAGTTCATTCCAGAAGATACTATTACTAATCCGATTAAAATAATAAGTTTCACCATTATACTTACGAGCAGTCAATACCGCTTCCACATCCACTACACCAAAGTTTGCAATGTTATCATCCACATACTTTTGGAAATTGATACTACCAGCCGCAATCATCTTCGCTTCATTCCGCTTACTGCAAAGACAAATATCGTTATCATTGAAGCCCAAAGCAGAAATAAAATCCTTCAATCCGCTTTTATCAGTAATAGAACGATTAAGCATATCATGAGAAATCTTGAAATCCCAAGAATATCCTTCACCCCGAACCATATAAAACTTAGGCAATCCAGAAACAGTAGTATCGTAAGTCTCAGGAATCCAATTATTCTTCCAACTACGTCCACCCATAAGATACAAGGTAATCTCCGTAGATGCTTTTGGAGTAGCAGTAGAACCACCACTACTATTACGAGCCAAGGAAGGCAACGTAGAAGTAGCAAGGAAACATTCAGCAGGAATACCAATCGCAAGCAAAGCAGCATAAGCAGTAGAATCAAAATATACCGCATCCTTATCAGTATCTTTCACCCAACGCTTAATACGATTGATACCACCCCGCTTCAAATCATCAAAATACCACGTAGACTTAAAGCTAATATCACTATCAACACGAATCTTACGTCCCCAATTACGATAATAATGATTAACATTACCATTCATAGAAGCATTACGCAGAAACTTAACCGGGAAAGATACATCAATACCATTCCAAATATAATCATTCTGCTTAATCGTTCGCACAAGGAAACTAAATTTAGTTTGAATAGTATAAACCGCTTTCAACGCCTCATACAAATTCTCCTTATCCTCAATAGTCTTAGACAATTGCTTAGTGAAATCCATAGAGATAAATTCAAACTTATCATTCAATGCCTTAATAGTCGCATCATCATAAGACAACGCTTCACGAGAAGGAGTGAAATCAATTGTGCCCATTTCAAAATAAGTGGCAAAGCCCCCATGATTTACCATATCATAGTATTTGCTATCCAGCTTGTAAATATCAATAGGATATGCAACACCACCTTGGATTGCATACGCTTTACCTTGCTCCATGTTTTCATAAGACTCCCATCCTTCGCCAGAGAATGAGATTTTATCTTCATTCCATACAATATTACCACCAGAGATAGTAGGCTTAACTTTAAAGAATCGGAAAGCACGTTTAACCGCATCAGCAAACGTATAAAAATCTTGGTATTTAACTGCCATTTGAAATGTTAATCCATTACTCTCATCAGTAATTTCTTCTGACATTAGAGCAACAGAAGGTTCATCATTTTCACTAAAGAACATATTGTAAATACGTTTTTCTCCATTGAAAATAGACGTTATAGTGAAGCTATCAGTATAACAGAACCCCGATTTATTGCCCAGGCCGAGGCACCCTACCTGATCGTTTCTTTTATCTTTAGTAGATGAAAAATATACAGTATAGATGTTGTAAATATCATCATGCGCAATTCCTGTTCCAAAATCACGTATTTCAATCCACGGTTCAAGAGAATTCGGAAGGTGAATATGGAAAGGGACATCGGCTTTTCCTGCCATAACGTGAGAATCCGCAGCATTAGTGCCAATTTCACGAACGATTGCCAATGGTTTATCTGAATACAAATCAGAAAGAATCTTGAAAGCCTTTCTAGATGCTTTGATTTTGAACGAAGATTGCTCGGTTGTGCCAAGCATTTCAACTGTGTTTGTAGGTGTTTGTAGTTTCATGGTGCAAACAAGGTATCATGGAGTTTGAAAAATTGCAAGAATTATTTTTGATAATTTTGAATTTTTATTTCCAATTCCTAAAAATCCTAGATAAGTAATATCATGATCATATATAAAATCACAAATAAAGTCAATGGAAAAATCTATATCGGGAAAACTAAAAACAAACTAAATTCTCGGTGGAATGGGCATAAAACTACAGCATTAACCAGAAAAACAGATACTTGTATTAGTAGATCAATACGAAAGTATGGAGTGGATAATTTCGAAATAATACAAATTGATACCGCAACAACATTATCAGAATTAAAACGTAAAGAATACTATTGGATAAAACATTACAACTCTACTGATAAAAATATAGGATATAATATTCAATATGGAGATGCAGAAGATAATATGATTATATCAGAAGATACTAAAGTGAAATTGGTAGAATCTATTAAACGCAATAAAATTAATGGATGTTTAAAAAAAGGAAGTTCTATTATGAAAACTGTATATATTGGTGTTCATTATTTAATGGAAAAACGATTGTGGTCATATTCTATTACTTTTAATGGTAAAAAGATATGTCAAAAGAGATACGAAACTGATAAATATGCTGCTATCGGTAGAGATATAAAATTATTAGAATTGTTTAATGAATCAATTGCAATACAATTAATGAATTTTCCAGAGAACTTAGAACAATATAAATCAGGAACTATTAAAGATACACAAAGGCCGTTACTCATACCAAAACGTAAATCTAAATACAAAGGAGCACTTTACGAAAAATTTGTTGATAGATGGACAGCAGCAATAATATACAAACAAAAGAAATATAAGAAAGGAACATTTGCATTAGAAGAAGAAGCGGCGGAAATGGCAGATTATATTAGACTCACAAATAACATAGGAGGAGAATTAAACTTTCCTAATATCGATTATCTTTCTCCTGCGTATACTCCTCCTAAAACTATGGAGGAGAAATTTCAATATCCTAAGTATATTAGCTCTTATGTTTCTACTAATGGTAAGACTAGATACAGAGTAAGAAACAAACCCAAAAGAATATCTAAATTGTTTGATACCTTTGAGGATGCCTTAGAATTTCAAAAAACTATACTTTAATATCAAATTTTGCAAGACATTTTTTAAAAAAAATAATCCTTGCAATTTTCGATGAGATTTGGTATTCTTTAATCATCGAAGCGAAAGCCAGCCGATTATCATACAGCGAACTTGTACATATCTCTTCTAAAAAAATCCCTTTTACTTACTTTACCATATTTTATACGCTTTTGTCAAGAGAATTGTTTTTTATTTTTCTATTGAGTTTCTAGAGGATTTCTGGTAGGTTTTTTAGTCCGAGAAATACTCTAAAGAAATTCAAAGAAAAAAATTGCATCCTGTAATAAAACAAGATGCAATGATGTTTCGTTGTGTATTTTTCTAAGTTATGTCAGAGAAAAAAATGGTTGGAGAAAAAACTCTGTATTATTCTTCCTCATAAACCCCATCAGTAAGTTCCATGAATAGCAAATCAGGATCAACATTTTCAATCTCTTCTGCCAAGTAATTCAACGCATATTTAACTTCTTGAACGCTTTTGAAAGGTATTTCCCGAAGTGATGGTTCAATTGTTTCTGATACCAAATCCAATAGTTGATCTATAATTATGTTTCGCATGTTGTTTTTATATATTATTTTTTGTGTTTTGTCAAATTCTTTCTAGTTCAAATAATCATCAATTAATCCTTCCACGAGAGATTTCCGATTTTTACCAGACTGTTCGCAAGCAGCATCAATTTTCTCCTCATAGGTATTCGAGATAAAAATTGCGAGATACTTACTAGCAGTCTTACCACTACCTTTGCTGCTTAGTCGATTAAACCGATATACTTCCCTGTTAGGCTTCAAAGCAGTGATTGCCTTTTTAGCTTCATCCCCCAATTTTGTCAGTGCATATCCTTTATTACCCATCTTCTCTACTACCAAACCTAAAGACTCCGCACTATTTTTAAATTTCTTATTGTGATATTGTGTAGAAGTGCAATCGGAAATACCTGCAATAGAGTTTTTCAGATGGGCAGTTTCATGTAGTAATGTCTCTAAAATTTCTTCAACATCTCTATCCAGGTAATCCGCACAGATATTCAATTCCGTATGTGTCTTACCTTCTGAATCCACCCAAGAATCTTTACGATGCCAACCTAATGCTTCGCGCCTTCCAGAGTTCATTACACATATCATTACATTTACAAACTTATCCTTGTCCAATCCATAGTAATCAATAAAGAAATCGTAACTTCGTTGCAATTCATTTACTATATCCGCATAAGTGTTATTAGTTTCATTTTGTTTATTCATAATTTTAATATTGACTCCTCACTTTCCCCTTTTCATCAACCCAAATAGGAATCGTATTAGGTTCAAACTTAAATACTAATTCATCAGTATCATTCAGTCTTCTGTAATTTAATAAAAGATGTAGAATAAAGAAGAAAACGATTGATTTTTATTATCTTGGAGATAAATATTTTTAACTTAATCAGACAAGTAGGTTGAGGGTATAAAGAGTTTTAAAGATAAAAGTAGGTGAGGTTCACTGTTTATCATATAAATTTAAAATGATTTATAGGCTATAAATTGTAATAAAATATGATTTATATAGAATTAATGTTTAATTACATGTTCTAATGAGGAGCGTAGAGTCCCTCATTCCACTTCAAAGGATAAAATTCTATATTTTATCCAACTCTTGCCGTTTCACCAGTGTAATAATACGTGGTTCCATCAAGTTCAATTACGGTATTCTTAGGTTGTTTATCTTGAATGTTATCCATATTATTCCTCCATCAAATCCCCATCCGCATCATATACTTCATCCGTTGTATAAAAGATAATGTGAATAGGATTAATACCAGTTACTTTCTCAAACGCTTCCTCCTCACCAATCTTATCCGCCAATTCAACAGGAACATACGCAAAGTCCCCAACTCCATCATAATCCCCACCAGAATAATCCAAAGAATACTCAAATTGATAATGCTTATATTTCATTTTCATAGGTTTAAAATCTATACCAAAATTTCTAGAATGTCAATACAATTCTTTGGGAATGTAAATTTGAAAAGTTATAAAAGTCTGGTTTTCGAGAATTCCTAATATTCCGAATACCATTAGAAAGAGTATTATAAGGTTCTAAAATCAATCCTGCAACAATCAAATTAGGAGATTCAATACCAATCAATGTAATTCCTCTTTCATGAAATTCAATATGAGGATTAATAATTGACCCTAATACCGTAGGAGGCCGACCATCATCATTCCAACGATCATTACTAATATCATCTGACAATACCCTTCGAATCTGAACCTCTGGATACCCCCTAAAATCCGAAGATTGTAATGTGAATCCAATCGCATCCACATCCTGAGCTTCAATCAATCTAGGATTACCATAAATTGACTTATCATTCTCATCAAAACAATAATAAAGTTTCTTATACATACTAGTTATTCTAATTGATACCCTTTCTTTACCTTAGAAGCAATCAACTTACTATAAATCGACTCTGCTTCCTCCAATGTAACAGGATCAGAAGTTTTAGTTCCTTGTTTTAGTTCATATCCATTCCGGCCATAAGCAAAATTGACAATATATCCCAATTCTACCTCATAAAGGAATACTTGGTAAACCTTGTCAGAATTTGCTTCCTCATCATAATAAAATAATTGATCTTCTTTAATAGTTTTCATAATGTTTAACTGTTCGCAATCTTATCCGCCAATTTCTTATTCGTACCATGTGAAGGAAATGCTATAATACTTGAACGATTCGACTTCTGACACAAACGACATGTATCACAAGAAACATTATCCTTATAGGTTGCAGGACATATTTGTATTACATTACCCTTTGCAACCTTCATAGGCTTCAATGACATACGAATCTTATACTCGTTCTCCGTTTCTAACCATTCACCACCCTTCAAATACCTACGCTGATATTCCAAAGGCACTACACAAACAACAGGACTTCCCTTCCCTACTAATTCGTTTGCATGAGATATACTGTTCGCAGATAAATTAATAGTAAAACCATTCTTGTTAGCAAATGCCACAGCTTTAATATTACGCTCACTGTTCGTATAATGAGTATAAGTATAACCTTTCTTACCCTTGCTTGCTACCACTAATTGCAAGAGCTTAGAAATGTTAATGTTCACTCCATCACCATACAAATCACCTGAAACATTATGCCGAAATAATTGACCATCCGGCAAATTCTTAATGTCAATCACAAAATCCTTAAACTCTTTCCCCATCTCCCCTTTAGTTACCTTAGTCCAAAAAATGTTCTGCGGACCATTCTCAGCATAACACCCTCCACCACCCTTACGTTTATTCATAGGACAACTAATAGGACACGTTTCTTTAGAAGAAATCGTAATCGGTATCTTCCCAACCTTCGAATTGCTGCTCTTTAATACTAAGTGCGTTTTCATGGTTACAATCTATACCAAAATTTCTAAAATGTCAAGAATTATTTCACTTCCACAAATTCATGCTTTTCATTCAACTTATAAGGAACATTCGCCTTAATACCATTCTCCCCTACATACCCTACTGCTACCTTATATCGAATTCCATCCAAATACTTAATAACCAAAGTTCCATTATATCCTGATGTAGAAGTTCCTTTATATCCTGATGTAGAAGTTCCATAATCTCCTGATGTAGAAGTTCCATTATCTCCTGATGTAGAAGTTCCATAATCTCCTGATGTAGAAGTTCCATTATCTCCTGATGTAGAAGTTCCATTATCTCCTGATGTAGAAGTTCCATTATATCCTGTAATTACATAAGCTCCAATTACAGCCTTTCCTTGTGCTCCATTCGATATAATATAATCCGTTGCTTCCTTTCGATTACCACAGAATACAACTTTACATTTCGGAAATTTAACTTTATTTCCTAGATCAATAATATCATTCTTATTGACTTCACATACAAGCCATTTATCAGTATCATTCCAAGAAGCTAAATATACATTACCTTCTCCCCATAGAAATCCATGAAGTCCATTTCCACATTCTTTAGTATCTTTAAAATCTGGTGCTTCTACTATTCCTTTTTCTTTCCATTGAAATCCTCCATATGATTTCAACTCCGAATTACATGTTCTTAATACCAATACTTTTTTAGTTTTCATACTTTAAAATCTATATCAAAATTCCTAAAATGTCAACAATTATTTTCAGTTTTTTGCACAACCACCCTCAATCTCATACGAATCCTTAATCGCAGGGAAACTCTTCTGAACACTCTTAATCCAAATTTTAATACCGTCCATACCACCCTTCTCAACGGCCTTATCCAACATCACCAAAACCTTCTCAGAATTATATACCTTCAATTCAGGAAACAACCCCAATAAAACTGGCCGACACTTCTCACCACCATAAGGCAATGCTAATGTAGTCAAATTATCATCCAACATGTGATTCATAATTTCATACAAATCACCAATTCCGTTATCATTCGGCTTCTTTCCCTCAGTCAACAATCGTCCCGTAGTAACCGTCAATACAACATTCAATGGATATTCTTTTTTCATATTCTTCAAACCTATACCAAAATTCTAAAAATGTCAACAAATATTTTTTCAGTATTGTAACGGCGAACTATCCTCCCACGCATCATACTATCTTACCCATAAATGTTCCCTCCCACATTCAGGACATTTTACATACCTCGCACCATTAGGAGAATCACGATCAACCATTATTGCCACTTCAAGCCCATCACACTCAACCTCACAACAACAATCCTGACAACTCCCCCTATACTTCACATCCTTCGGTAATCTGCCTTTCTTTATAATTTTCATACCACACACTCTATAACACCCTTGGAATATTTGCAAGAACTTTTTTATATAAAATAATCCTTGCAATCTTCCCAAATTCATGCTATAATTAAACTGGTGCTCTCATGTTACCTTCTACCCGTTGGATATTTCTCGTTAAATTCCTTGTCAATAATTGCTCGACTCACCCACTGTAAAGAACTAAAAGTATGATTTCCACTAACCTGACTCCGACTCATCCAAAAAGCAATCCCCACTAACCCTAACTTAGAATACTTGCTCCAATTAAATACCCGAGCTTCATCTAACGTAAATCCTGACTTCATCCAATCAAATCCATTCCGGTTGTTTATACCCGCATGATCTACCTTAATCCACCCTTCACGCTTCAAATACTTCGTAGCATCCCCCATAGCAGATACCCTCAAACATATCCACCCATTACTCCTCAAATAATTACTCAAATGATTCTTAGTATTCAATACATTACTTGCCCATAACCCACCATCTATTACATTTTTCTCTCTTTTCATATCAACTCACCATATACCATACTTGGAATCTTTGCAACAACTTTTTCTACAAAATAATCCTTGCAATCTTCCCAAATCTATACTATAATTAAACTGGTGCTCCCATCCCAATATCACCAAAATTAATTACTTGACAAATACAATTTTTTATGGTAAAATGAATCGGTGACTATATCAAAATCACATACTAAAAATTTCCAATCTTTTTCCTTGCACCTTTATAAACTTTCTGATATTCTCTAAAACATCAAGAAGAGGTCTGATAACGGAATATCAATAGACCAATTTAGCTGATTATTATACACCGAACCTGTAACCATACTAAAAATTTACCCCTTTACTAACTTTATCATATTTTATTTCCTTTGTCAATACTTTTTATTTTCAATATATAGATAATAATTCAGAGAAAAAAATCCTCGACTTCTTACCATCCTATACCACATAATACAAGGTTCCACATATCCTTTCCCTCATAATTTTATATATAGATGATAAACCAGAGAAAAAAATCGGTAAAATTTAGACGAGGTTTCTATGAGATTTTAATATAGGATTTTTTCCATATTTCCCCTAGAGCATTTCTACTTTTCTACAGAGTAAATCCACAAAATCAACTTTTCAAAATTTCCTTGCAAATATACCCAAAATATGCCATAATACAAGGTTCCCCATACCCCTTTATATTATCATTTATATATAGATAATAACTCAGAGAAAAAAACCCTAATTAAAAAGATGTATTATTCACTAACCACATCACCACCACTACCACAAATACTATTACCAGTATATCACTTATCCCCATATTATACTCCCCTCAAAAAATTAATCGCTACCCTCAAACTCCTAGCCATATCTATCCGAGTATACACATCTTCCAATTCCTCCCCCTTAATAAACTTCACCCCAACTCCTTCCTCTATACCCCTAACCACACTCTCCATATACTCTATAGCCTCACCATAATTACTATACCCTACTGTTGTTTCTTCATATTCGTTGCTCATACCCATACTTTACTACAATTTCCAAACTTGTCAATACCATTTTCTTATTTTCGGCAATCCTTTATAATTCCCCTGTAAACAGAAATTATTATAAAACCTTGCCAAGATACCAATTTCCTCTCAAACCCACCTACATTCCCTTCCTGGCTCGTTTATCACACCTTCTGGTAATCTTTATATACATACTCCAACGAGAAAATCACCATAAACCTCACCAATCATAGGAAAATACCCACTTGTAATCTATACTAAAATTTCAATATAGATAATAAAAATTTCCGTGACGCGAGGAAACATACCAAAAAAATTTTAAAAATATATAGGACCGGCAACTGTTTTCCGGTTTTAGGATGTTTTAGGATGTTTTGAAAATAATATACTGATAACACACATTGAAATTATTCTCCGGTTTTGGAAGATTTTGAAAACATACCTATTTTAGAATATAATACTCAGGTTTCGATAACTAAAAAAAGATAATGGTATATAATTATCCTACTTTAGAGAATGGGTAGGTATCATAGTAATTCATATTTCATGGTGTTTTGTAAGTATTTTTCGTATTTTGTAATTGGATTTCAGGGATATTTGTGTTATTTTATTGGGTTGGTATTTTGGGGTATTTTTTGATAATTCTCCTGGGGCATTTCTACTTTTTTCCAGAGTAAATTGAATTTTCTTGACATTTTGTTATATACGTGTCAGAATGGTAGAATTTGGGTATAATTTCGTATTGTGGATGGTATTTTATATATAGATATTAAGTTAGAGAAAAAAATGGGTAGATATTTGTGATGGATTTGCGATGAATTGTTCTTAAGGGAAGGGGGATTGCAGAGGATTACAAAAAGGTTATTGAAATTGTGAGTAAGTGTGGTAAGATAAGGGTATGGAAATAAAAGAGAAGATAGAAAGGATAGAGTGTTTGATAGGGAAGAAGTTATCAAAAGCAGACAGGGTAATAATCGAGGGGTATGAGAGGGGGTATAGGGTGATTGGAGAAGTTTTATATAATCCGTATGGTAAGCAATTGAAGGAAGAGATTAAGGAGAACAGGAAGAATCGGGTAACGCCATATATAACGAAGAGGGTTAAGTTATTGGATGTTAATATATCGTTACATCGTTTTATTGCGTATCAGAAGTATGGGTTAGCGGTTGTGATGCCTAGAATAGTGGTGAGGCATAAGGATGGAGATAGTTTAAATAATATAGAGGACAACATATGGATAGGGAACAGTAGGGATAATCATTTAGATATACCTAGGGAGAGTCGGGTAAAAATCGCTAGGAATGCGTCTAATTTTTGGAAGAGTAAGAGGTATGAAGGGGTTATGGAGTTAGGGTTAGAGTATATAGATTAAATCCATTGTTGTGGGTATCGTTTCATATCTTTCCACCAACCGTCAGAAGGGTGTTTTAGGTGGTAGATATTTCTGAGTTCTTCTTTGATGGGTTCAGGTAGTGTAGTATCTTGAAGTGATTGTTGGATAGAGTTACGGATTAGATCATTATAGGTGGAGTAGTTATAGGTGGAGCATTTTGTATTATAAGCTTTATAGTTTGCTTTTTGAATCATTCTTGATATTTTTTTCCAGAGTTTGGAATTGTTATCAAGTAGTTGTGCAAGTTTTTGGAATTTATGGTTTCCGAGGATTGTGTAATTATTCATATTTTGGGATTATTATAAGTTAAGATACAGAGAGATTTTTGCTGCTAGGATAATGAGTAATGAAAATACAATTGCGCTGATTGGAATTGATAGGATGAAGTATAGTAGGAATATTGCAGGGGATTCGTCGTTATTTTCATCGTTTAGGTTATTCATAGTGTTGTATTAATTTAGAGGGTAATATATTCTGGTGAAGTCTTCTATAGTGGTTCTATTATCAGGCATAATGGAGCCGATTTCGTATCTTACCCAACCGTCTTTAACGCCGAGTATTTTGACAGGGGGTATTGATATATTTTTAGGTGGGAATGGGTCGCCTTTTATTCGGGTATCGAGTTGCCAGAGTTCATTTATTTTGGGAATTCTTTGTATTGTCATATATTTTAGACTTTAATTGTTGCGCCGTTTGGGAGGCATTTTACTCTTCGGTATTCGTTTAGTGCTTTTTGTGATCCGTCAAAAATATCAGGCCAAGCATTATTTTGACCAATTACAATAAGATCATCATTATGTCTTTGTACGATTTGGCCTATTACAGCATTATGTCCCCAAGCGGTGATTACTGCTAATTGTCCTTGTAGAAGGTTATCAAGTGGGATATCGTTTGGTTCTTGTATTAGAGTTGCCATATATTTAGAATAGTGAAATTTCAAGGTTTCCGTTTATTTTACGGGATTGTATATCTTGTAGTAATTTATTTGCGAGTTCTATTGCTTTCATAATGTTTATAGATTAGCAGAGAAAAGGAAGGAAGTCAAGTATTATTTTTATAAGAGTTATGGGTGAGGATGAGTTGGATTGATTGGAGGGTTGCAGTATTGATGTTATATTTTTGGTAAGAGAGGTTTGGATTGATGGAGTCGAGTTTATTTGATTCTTGGATATAGGAAGGAGGCAAGAATTGTAATAGTGGGGTATGGTTGGAAGGATTGCGGAGTTTTATTAATTTACAGAGTGGGAGTTGAGGTTGGTTGAATTTATTTCTAGTAGTAGCGAATGGGAATAGTCGGCAGATTGAAGGTCGGAGATTATAAACGGTGCAGAATTTAGTTGTGTGGAAGAAGGTGCAAGGTGAGTTATGTCGGGAAGGAAGTATTTTTAGGTAATGGGTTTCTTGGTTTGATTGGATTAAGGAGTTTGCGATTGGGAGCATTTCTAGTATGGAGGCTGTTACATTATTTGAGAGGCAGCATGAACCGCAATTTTTAATACAGTGGACATTTGCAGAATTTTGGAAAGTATTGACGGTTTCAGAGATATTTTCCAAGGTTTGCAGAGTTTTTGTGATAGTTTCTTGTAGAGGCATGAAGGGATGGTATGATTTTTATATTGAAAAGTCAATAAAAATTGTTAAATAATATATATGGCAACTTTAACACCAATTTTAACGGGCGGGAATGGAATACCTACTTATAATGTCGGGATAGCAGAAACTCATTCATGGATACCAGTAGCGAATGATCAGAATAGGGCTATGTATGCAAGGGCTACGTATGCTGTGAATTCTGGTCAAGGGCAAACAGTGACGAGCAATGTAGTATCCGTTTCTGCGAGTAGTGTTGGTGTTATTCCGATTGGTTCTAAGGGATGGGTATTTAAAGTATTGACTGGAACAGGAACGTTAAATACTGGTGGTGGTGCTATTACATTATCTGCTGGATTTAGTGATAGTGATTTAAACACCTTAACTAATACAATATCATATTCTACTGGTTCTAATTCTACAGCATACGTTCGATACAATAGTTAATATATTGTAGTATGAAAGATTTCAAATTACTTGGGAATTTATATGAAGGATTGATCTTGGAATTTTCTGAGAGTGCGATTCAGAAGATTATTAATAAATTTAGGAAAGAGGATGAGCATTTAAGTGATCATGTTATTCGTGGTTATTTGGAAAGGTTTGAGAAGTATAAAGGAAATTCCAAGATCGTTAAGAAAGACCCATTTCAATATACATGGAAAGAATTGGAACATGTGATGGATGCGAATTTTCCGAATAATATATCGACTGGAAGTAATGCATCGAAAGAGAGCAAGGAAGGATTGAAGGTATATGAGGATAGTAAGGTAGTTGTATATAAGGCAAGTAATGTGAAGGATGCGATATTATTAGGAAATGGGTATAGTTTTTGTATATCTCGATCAATGGGAGGAAACATGTATATTGGGTATAGGTTAAGAGCAGCATCCGCTTTTTATTTTGTTACGGTTAAGGATAGGGATAATAAGAAGGTTGGAGATAGGTTTAATGATCCTGCGCATATGATAGTTATTGATGCACAGAATGGAAAGTATCAATGGACATGGGCGGATAATGGGCAACAAGGACATGGAACTACGGATACAACAATAGGAGAGATGATTTCAACGGTTCCTGAATTGAAAGGGGTATTGGAAAGTGGAGTTATAAAGAATGATATATTGAGTGAAGAAGAGGAAGAGAAGTTGAATATGTTTAATGCTGGTGATTTTGATGGATTGTCATATTCAGAAAAGGAAGAATATATAAAGAGTGGATTTTATAAGAATGTTGATATTACGAAGTTAGATAAGAATTTAAGAAACGAGTATTTGAGTATGGGTCATAATATTAATGAGAATGGATTACTCACATTATCGAAAGCGGAAATGGAGAGATGGATTAAAGTTCGTTCATTAGTTGTTAGTCAGATGTCGGATGAGCATTTTGCGTATGAGTTTGCAGAGTTATTATTTAGAAAAGGAATGGAGGTTGCTAATATAGTTTCTAATAAGATAGGAAAGGATGCATTTTATTCAAACAAGTATTCTAAATTATTATTAAATTATAACAAAGAGGTTCCTGATAATATAGTGAAAGGAGTAGCTTCTAGTTTTGATACTGCGAAAGAATATGCTGCGAATTTATTAAAGGCAGGAAAAGAAGTTCCTGATATTGTATTGAGAGGAATATCACAGAGAGCAAGTGCAGCCGAAGAGTTTGCAGAATTATTAGTTTATAAATATGAAAAGGAAGTTCCTGATATTATATTAAGGGCGATATGTTTTAATAGTTATCAATCGTATTTATTTGCTCGATTGTTATTAAAGATAGGAAAAGAAGTTTCAGATCGTATATTAACGGGTATTGCGAAAATTCATGATAATGCTTTTGATTATGCGGAAGAGTTATTAGGAAAAAGAATGGAAGTTCCAGAAATTATATTACATAGTATAGCAACAGATGGTGATTATTCTTTTTATTATGCGGAAAATAGAATTATGAACGGAAAAGAAGTTCCAGAAATTATTGTTAATGGAATAGCGAATGATCATAATAATTCTTATAAGTATGCATTATTGTTATCAAGGAAAGGTAAAGACGTTCCTGATGTTATAGTGAATGCAATTAGTGAATATAATGCAAAGGCTTATGCTAAATTTTTGGAAAAGAATGGTAAGGTTGTTCCAGATATTATAAAGCAAAAAGTAAGTAAGAACACTCCATTCAAATTAGAAAGTGTTTATGAAAATATGCGAAGTAGATTATATTAACCTTCACAATTCCTAAAATAGCTGTATTATAGCATTAAGTATAGGTATATAATTCCCTAAAATAAAGTGTTCTCGTTGAGTTACTTATGTAGGGTAAATTTTAGTATATTATTAGGATATATTATATATGTAATTTGTTAAGAAATATAACAAAAGTGGAGCAAAATGGAAGAAAATGGGGTAAAATGGAAGGGTTTTTTATGATATTTCAGTGATTTTATTTGATATATAGATGATAATATAGAGAAAAAAGTGGTTGATTTAGTGAAAATGTTTGTTATAATATTTGGAACTATGATTAGAAAGTTTAAAGCGATAAATGGTTTTGTGAAAGATTTACCCGCAATAGGAGATAGGGTGTTTGAATTTGGTGAAGGTATGACAGTTTTGTTTTCTCCTAATGGATGTGGTAAATCGGTGATATTGAAATGTTTAAAGGCTTATAGTGGAATTAAGAATGCGGGATGGACGCAACTTAGTAATGCACAAGTTCTTCCTGCTGGATCACCTTCGCAATTTCCTTTTGTATATAGGAACTTTGTTCCTGCTGAGTGTGATTGTTTAGTGGATTGGGATGGAACGCCTTCTTTTTATAATGATAGTGAGATTAAGGTTGATAAGTTTTCTTGGTTTTTTAATGCGGAAGCTCTTGCGGCTGATGGATTGACGGATGTATCAGATAAGGTAAAGGAATTAGAAGAACATCCATCCGCAGGAGAATATAGAATTAAGAAGATAAACAAGTTATTGAATGTATTAAAGAACCCACCCGATATTCTTAATGTTCGTGGTGGAGATCATGTTACGAATTGGGAAAAGAATTATATCCGATCATTGGCAAATACTAAGAAGGTCACGTTGTTGATTGACGAGCCAGAGAAAGCATTATCATTACCAAAACAGTTAGAACTTTTTAATATATTAAAAACGCTATCGAAGGATGTTCAAGTTATATTAGCAACGCATTCACCATTTGTTTTATTTTTGGATGGTATTGATATTATAGATATGACAGAAGGCTATGCTGAATTATGTTTTGAGATATTTAAAAGGTGCGTTAATAGGGAATGATTAGTTAAAATACTTACCATAAACCTTTTCTAAGTTTTTTGTATAATCGTTATATATTTTGAATGCTTGTAATACTACTAATTTTATAGCATTAGAGATATCAGCAAAGTGTGAATCAAGGAATGATATTACTTCTTTATTCTTTTTATTGATGATAGGATTTTCAAGTTGTATTGTTAATATTCCATGTATTTCTTGATCCTGTCTATTTCTGCTTATGGTGAAGTCAATAGATATTCCATATTCATTTAGTATAGGAGATTTATAGGATTCTGCAAATTGTTTAAAGGATAATTGTGTTGTATCAGGTTTGGAGAATTTGAAGTGAAGTTTTAGGTATTTCTCGAAGAATTTTCCTATGTCAGTTTTTTCGTCTCCTCTATGCGTTCCACCAAACATTCCTTGAGTATCATAGAAGGCTCTTTCGATTTTATCATTTGCTTTTATTACGAATATATCAGTAGTGAAATTATGTTTATTTTCGTCATATTCGAAATTTTTCAAGCTATTTATAAATTCTTCTAATTGGTTTATGTTGTCTTTTTCGGTGTCGATGCTTTTAAAATCTTCTGAATTTTCGTTTTCTTCAGTATAACCGCTTTCGACTAATGCTCTTATTAATGCGAACCGAATTTTGGAATATTTTGCATCAATTTCCGATACATTCCGGCAGTAGTATGCATAATCATCAGTATTGTGTCCCATTTCATCATCAGTGTAAATATCCAAAATAATATTGGTATTATCTTCGAATCGAATACCTCCTAAGCCATCCGCTACGAAAGCAGAAGTATCATATAATTCAAATAGTTCTAGGAAGTGTTTATACTTTAGGATTTCTTTTGGGTTGTTATTAAATTCGTATGGAATTCTTTTTTTCCAAGCATATTCAGAAGATGCATCATAATCTAGTATGGATCGAATATCGTAATGATCGGTAATTTCAATAGATTCAAATTCATCTGTTAGTATAATATCTCCAATGTTTATTTTTATATACGCCCAAGCATTATAATAAACTTCACCGCCATCATCCAAAACTTCAAAATCGCAATGAGAGTGTTGTAAATCTGAACAAAAACGATTATGAAATTCGCCTAATTCTTGTTCATATTGTGTTGTTCTATCAGCACCTTCTTCGTTTTCTTCATGTTCAACGCTACCTCTAAATTTATCAGTATCGAACATGGTATTAAACAGTTCAGAATCACTAGAGTCTGTATATGATCCACCAGTTCTTATTAATTCGCTATTTTGGAATTGTTTATATATTGTAGTTGCGTCTAAATTACTTTGGTGTGTTTTGAAGAATTCCTTTACAGTATCATAGAATCCTGCTATTCTTGAACCATAAATACGAACTTCTGGAATTGCTATACTCTCTTCGGTTTCTGTATTGAAGTATCGGCGTATTCTAATTCTACCAAGTGGATGAATACCATTCACGTCTCTTTCATCATCTTCGAATATTTCATCATCTTGTAATTCTTCTTCAGAGAGTGGTTCTATATCTTCTGTATTGACTAGGAAGGCTATTGGACCTCCGGTTTTTGCTTCTTGTATTGCGCAATGGAAGTAAGAACCTCCTTGTGAATGGCAAGAATGTATATTTCCTGCATCCGACATTCTTAATACGTCAACAGGGTTTCTTGATATTACTATGCTATATTTTTGGTAATCTTCTATTTCAGGGATATTAGAATTAAATGCAGCGAACCAGTTTAGGTATTTCTTTTTTTGGTCTTCCGGTAATTTTAGAGAAGAAATTGCTTTTCCAAGGTTTATTCTTTGTTCTTTTTCTCCACCACCGTATTTTGGGTCGAGTTTAACTGTTTTGATTACTTCTTTTTTTTGTGGGTCGAATCCAGAGTAATTTGGGATTGCGGTTATTGCCTTTCGAATTTCTGTATATGTTTGAGTGCCAGCAATAGGTATAACGATTCTTAATTTATCTCCGAATATGTTATTGAATGGAAGTTCTTTATCATATACCGCATCTTTAACGGCATCTACGTAACTTTTCGATATTTCATTTAGAAGTATCTTATTGGTATATAATTTTTCTAATAATAATGCATCATTCAATCTCATTCAACTATTTATGGAAAAAGTAATTATTTTGGTTGATATCCCCATTCTTGAATACTATCACCATCGTTGTATATATATTTCGCGGGAACGGTTCTTTTTAGAATTTTGTATTTATTATTCAAATTACTTTCGCCGTGTTGTTTTGCGTATTCTTTTGTTATAGCAATCCAATCACCAGAATTTATATCGTAGTCTTTTTCTTGGGTAGAAGGAAGAGATTTTAATTTTTCGATTTGATCAGATATATATTCGTAATAACTACTCGCATTTCCCCAACTTCCATTATCTATATCTTTTGGGATTCTTCCAGTTTTTAGAATATGTCGTTTTTGTTCTTCATATCTTTGGATTTTCTTTTCTGTCGTTATTGGATGGGAAGGAACTGCACGATAAACAGCAACTTTAGTATTTGGTTTGCCTTTGCAATGGTTTATAATTGCGATAGCTTGTGAATCCATTGAAGGATAACCACTAGAATAGAGTCGAATCCCTTCAGAAGAATAAATATTTGGATAGTAAGATTCTAGGTTATATAGAGGAACGCCACTTTCTGAATCTGGTGCGGTATGTTCTCCTTTATAACTTTCTTCTGTTTCTCTTAAAATTTTTTCGCATAATTCTATAAATCGCATAATAATATTTATCTTATAATACAGATAAATAATTGAATGAAATTTGAAATTTTATATTATATGTTACTGGAGAATTATGTTGATGTTAATGAGTATATAGATGCATATATTAATAAGGATTGGAATGTTTGTGGTAAGATAGCGGAAATGGCGGGAAATACACAAAGAGGAATACCAGAATCTGTAATGTTAAATGTTACAATAGATATCAGAAGCATGGTGCTCCAACTATGTTAGTTCATTTATTAGAGCATATAGGCGATTTATCACATCGAGCACAACAACCAAATGGAAGGGCATTGGTGAATGTTGATGATAAGATAAAATTAATAGAAGCAACAGAAGGTGAAAATCGTTGGACACTTGAACAAGAATTCGAAGAAGGATATCGTTCTAATATAGAATATCGGCTATTACGAAATGATCCAGAGCTTATGGAAATGGAAAACAATAAGAGTAAGAAATGGGCAGAAATATATACAATTCTTCGTAGCAAATTAAATCTTGATAGATTACGAGATATTATACATGAAATGCGAAACTGGCTTGTTATATATAAATCACTAAAAAATGTAGAGAAACGAGAAGAAATGTTTTTACAGCCATATAAAAAATAAATTTAATATCTAAAATTATCTATTACGTATTGATATTTTGGATTTATATATTCTTCTCTATCATCTATCCAGAATTTCAAGGTTGTTTTTTCTTCTCTTGTAAGATCAGCTATTTTCTTCACATCATTTTCAGTATATCCAAAAGTCCCATAGAGTCCAATAGCAAGGTCGATATCTTCTTTTGAGTATATGATTTTCATAAGAGTATATTATATCAAATTTCTATAAATGTCAATATATATCTTTTTGACATTTCGGCATATCTTCAACCCAATCTTGTAATGTTTGTATTTCTTCTGGTGGAAGTTTGGATATTCTTTCTATATCTTTATCAGAGTAACTATATCTTCCATAGATATTATTAGTGAGTTTAATGATATCTTCTTTTGATAATGTTATTTCTTTTGGAAATTTATGCAACATTTTTTGAATTTTTTTAAAGATTTGCATGGACAAGTATCGTTTCTGTTTATATTTTTAAAAGTAGATTTTTCGATACAATTACCATCCGAATAAAAACGCCATTCTATAATTTCTCTATCTTTATTATGGGATAGTGCTGATAGGATAGCGGCTTCTGTTGGGTATTCAGATTCAAATGTCGTGATTTTCTCCATCTTGTTTTTGTGGTATCTTCTTATTTCGTATTAATTTTTCTTCTTCTATAGTAGGAATATTCATATGTTTCATAATGATATCCAATTTTTTGTTAACATCATCCACTTTATCTTCAATACTCCAAACGCATAAGATGATAATAACAACCATAATATACAATCCAGTTCTATTTGTTTTGTATTGTTCCATATTAGTAGTTATCGTTTGTTAGGTTCACAATATCACAAGCTTTCACATCAGGAGGAGTTTTATATTGTTTTTTACATTTTTCGCATTGAATATAAGAAACAAAGATTAGCCATGAAGTATTTCCACAGCCTTTACATTTTGCTTGTTTTTCTATAGTAATTGTATTCATAACGAAAATACATCAGAAATTAGATTTTTGTGAACCAGTTAGAGTTAAAGAGTTCGTTTGGAAATTCTTCAAGAGTAATTCCAGTGAAGGATGCTGGAAAGATTTTATCAATAGTATAAACTTCCCCAATTTTGAGATATTTATTTGCAAATCTTATCGCAAACTCATACCAGAATATATCAGTTCCATTGAATATTATCTTATCACCTATATTGTAATTTGATTTATTTTGCATACCATTTTCTGCATTTTTCCGCGATATTTTCTAACCCGTAATATTCTTCAATCACGTAATCTGCATCATCCGGTATTTCAATTATTTGTAAGTTAGAATATCGGGTATTTACTTCTTCGCCAAGTTCTTCTACCAATTGGATTAAAAGAGGATCATGTCTATCCATATCTCTTACGTTAAAAGAATGTATATCATATCTTTTATTATATTCTTGTTTTTCTTCTAATGTTAGTGTGTTCCAATTAAGGGGGTATAGCATTTCGTTTGGATTTGGAATATCAAAAGCTGTAATAAAGGCAAAAGAATTATTAGGAAGATTTTCATATTGTATTAATTCATATTTTGTGGGTGGAACTGAATAACTAAAGAAGTAACATTCTCTTCCTTGTAGTTCAGCCAAGCGTTTAATTGCTTTATTTGACAATCCGAATCCGCCGTATTGGTTATTAATTACTATTTTCATATTTATTTTGTTCTTCTTTGGTTATTATTCCTGTTTCATCGAGATAATTTGTTTTATATTTTCGTTGATTTCCCATTCAGATAAAGGTTTCCATCCTTTGTCTTTTACTTTTTTGGCAAGGATTGCTGCGTTCTTTCTGAGTCTTTCTTTTTGTTCTTTAGTGAGTTTTCGGATATTTTCCATTTAGATTGCTTCTGTTAGGATTCGGAAAGATTTAATGGAATTACTTTTAAATGTGACTTCAACCGGAATACCAACCAATTTATTAATATCTCTCACTTTTGCATCAGTTAAAATACTATCAATATATTCCATTGTATCCGCATGTTGTTTTCTGCGATCTTCTTCTGTCCATTCACTTCGTTCATTAACTTCAATAGATGAATTCCAAAATCCTTTATAATAACAAGTTGACCAGCCATTTTTATCTGAGCCAAGGCCAAAAGATATACCAAGCATACAATCCTGATATCCACCGAAACCAAATGATACATCTTTAATTTTTCCAATTTCTTTTGTTTCCATATTATATTTCTTTTGTTGTTTTATATTCGTTTTGTTTCGCGCATTCAGGACAGAGAGTTTTATACCAACCGCCTCTTACGCACATTGTTCCATCTTTACCACAAATTTCGCAAGTATTAGCAGCCATATATTCCGCAAAGTTAATCATTCCATCTATATTTGATTGGAAATCTCTGAAATGTTTTTGCAATACATCTTCATCAAACATTTCCGTTGTTTCTTTTGGAGGATAAACAACATCAGTATATACTCTCAATCCACCGAATTTCTCTTTAACCTGGGAAAACTCTACTTGTGGGTTTGGAACTGTATCATGAGTAGCTTGGTATGATACAATTTCTCCATTACCACGATTATAAGTAACAGTTTTTTCTTCTTTTAGTTTAATGCTATGTTTATGGTTGTCAATGATGTTTTGAATTGATCCACAAAGTTGGTCGATGATTTTACTCCATCCTTTTCCGATTTCCAATCCCCAACACATACAAGTTTCCGTCATTGGTAATTTTGTTTGTCGGAATATTTTTGGGTATTTCTCGAAGATTTGTTGTTGGATTTCTTTTTTCATGTTTTTATTATACTAGGAATTTTTGGATTTGCAACAGAATTTAAATTTCTTTCCTGAACCGCAACCACAAGGAGCATAAAGCCGAATTTGGTTATCCGCTTTTTCTTTTAATGTTAGGTCACGATTCACAGTAATATATTTATTTTGTTCCATTTCAGGAAGAGTTGACAATTCTTCGTAGTTAATTAGGTTTCCAGTTTCAGTATTCATATTTTTTAAAAGGATTCAACCCAAATAGCAATTTTGCATACCATTTAAATTTTCTGGTAGGAGTAATTTCGGTTTCTTTTTGTAATTCTTTGCGTTCATTAAGTTCTTTTCTGTGTTTTATTCTATTAATAAAATCTTTAATATCCGTGGCATCAGTTATATAATCACATATAATATCATTTCCAGCAAATGATGTTGCTTTAAGAAGAGTTTCGCCCGTTCGGATTCTACGTTTTCTATATTCCGCTATAGTGAAATATATATTCTCCAATGGATAGAATGCAACATTATTAAATTCTTGAGGATCATAACAATACGGAACTTGATTAATAATATCAGGAGTTTCTTTCAAATCATTGTATATAATATCATCAGTAGAGATTATGATACCTAAACGTTTTAATAATTCACTTTTTAGTAGATACTTTTCTTTGTATATATGATCTGTTTTCTTTTGTTTCACTAGATCATCTGCTTCTACTAAAAGATCGTTGATTGTTTTATTTGACATATTAGTTCGCTTTAAATGTTTGGATTATGGTGGTGGAAGGAACGTGGAAGTTATAAGTTCCATCCACCATTTGTTCTATTTTTGGATATATTGCAATCCATTTAGATGTAGTATAATGATATTTCTTCCATACAATTCTTTGATTTTCGTTTGCATCTTGGTATAGTATAGAGTTATTGGTAGGCAAACTCCAACGTTCAAATCCATTATCAGAATTCTTTACATATGTATAATAAGAATCGACGCTATTTATAATTCCACCACCTAGATAAAATGCACCGTTAATTTCCTGTTGATTACCAAGGCTATATATTTTACGTTCACAATTCTCGATTTTAGTTACGATAGGTGGAATTATTGTGTTGTTGAGCATTAAACATACTAAAAATCCAACCATACTAGTTAAGAATATCATTGCTATAGATAAGAATAAGCAGAATCCAATATCATCCGCAGCATAGTAACCATCATTCCAAATTCGATATAAACAATAAAGGACAATAAGTAAGAAGATAATTTCAATCATAATAGTTTTAGTTTTATTATATGTTATTTTTTAGTGAATACAAGTTGAATCTGCATATATTTCAACGTTTGCTTGCGCTTCGTCAATGAGAAATTCTATATATTCCTGTTGTTCTTTTGTCAAGCTATTAACCCAAGCATTTGCACGATCTAACTTTTCTTTATGCTGTCTTTCCAATTCTTCGATTTTAGCAAGTCTTTTTAATTCATTTTCTCTATCTTCTTGTTCTTTCCGTTCGTGATATTCGGCATGTGCTTTATTCGATTCCTCATCTATTAAACGAATGCATAAATCTTCGTTATCTTTAGTTAAGCATTTTCCATCAATTAACCTAAATCGACAGTTATAAAAACAATCCACAGTGAAGAAATTCCCAATCGGAGTGAATGTTTGGTCGACGCTGGTGAATTTGGATGCACCAGTTTTAGTATTGACCAAATATACAAAATCTTTCGGTTTTAAATCTGTAAATGTTTTCATGTTGGGGATATTACATGAAACCTCGGCAGAAAGCAAGAACTATTTTAATTTTTTTCCACTAATTCATCATTACTTGGTTCTGATTGATCTATTATCTTGCCTTCATTTCGCATCAAGGCAGCGATAATTTGCTCCCGAACTCTTTTAGCCTTTGTATTTTGAAGAATATCCGCACAAAGAGCAGAATATACATCATTTTTCTCTTTAAGTTTGGTATTCTCTGCCTTAATAATATCCAATTCCGTTGTGTCAATAGGAACAGGAGAACAACAAGGAGAAGGAATTGATACAGATTCAAACGCTTTTTTTATTTCTCTCACTGGTTCAAGGAAAGAAAGTTTAGACCCAACGAGAGAAGGAGAATTAGAATATGTTAGAATGTTTTTTAGTGCTGTTTCTACTTGGGTTATGGCAAAATCTATACCTTTAATATATGCTTGATCTATTGGGTTCATATATTAATTTATCTTAAATATATCACAAATCAAATTCTAATATTCATATTTTTTAAAAACATTCAATCTAAAAACAATTTTATCATACAAAGATAATTTATTAATACATTTCTTAAGTTTTTGCTTGTGAGATTTTTCTATTATATTTTCCCATATATTAGCGTATTTTAATAATGTTTCTATATCATAATATTGCTTCACTATTTTTAAGAATTCATAATCATATAGTAACCATTTTCTTGCTATGTAATGTTCAGTTCTTTCATCATATTTCGATGATATCATATAAATAAATATTGAAAGTATAGTATCAATTACAGATTCAGTATCTTTATGTTTATGTGCCAATTTTAGTGCAGTTTTTATTGCATTATATTCTGCTAAGATAAGAAATATAAGTTTTTTAGATGCGTTCTCTGGATTGAATTTTTTATAAATTGTATCGTTACATAAAATATGCGCATATTCGTGATATACCATATATTTTGCTAACATATATTTGTTATTATAGTATATAATATTGTTATGAAACGGAATATTAACCCACATCGGAGCATCGTTTAATATACTATACTCACATTCACATTTATCTCCAGTTAATTCTTTGGTGAATGTATATATGTTATTAATTGGTGACGGAGTTTTCAAATTAAAATACTCCCAAGGATATAAGTTCATACAATTTTCCAGACAGTATTTTCTCCTCGACCTTCTTTAATTATTTTACCTTCTTTGATTAATTCTCTTAGAACTTTATTAATTATATTAATATCGACGCAAAACCATGCAGAGAACAGATTAGGAGTAATTTGGTTGTTGTTTTTACTCATAGTTTCCAACATTTCTCTCTTATAAATATCCATACGAGATTCTTTTGGTGTTTTCTCTATGATTGGGTCTATTTCCTTCTTAATAGATAATCCGCTTTCCGTTAGTGTTAGAGTTATAGCAGAACCTATCATAGTTTTAAATATGTTTTTTAGGTTGTTTATATCTTCTTGCATAGTTTGTATGGTTTCTTGCAAATCTCTAATATCAGATTGTGCTTGTTCCATTTTTTCCTCTTCATTTCCTACGCATCTGTATAGGTAATCCAATCTATCCACTTCATCATTATAGTAATCCATTTTTGTATTATATTTTGAGTTATTTAGAAATCAACTAACAATTTTCCAGACAGTATTTTCTCCTCTGCCAGTTTTGATCACTTTACCTTCGCAGATCAAACTACGCAAAACATTGTTAATAGTTTGAATACCCACACAAAACCATACAGAAAACATATTAGGAGTAATTTGGTTGTTGTTTTTACTCATAGTTTCCAACATTTCTCTCTTATAAATATCCATACGAGACTCCTTTGGTTTTTTGCTGGTTACTGCGGATTTTTTAGTTGGTTCTGCGGCAATTGCAACATCATCAATAGCACGAGAAAGGTCAAATCCAGCCTCAGTCATTTCTAACGTAAGTTCCACAGGGCGACCAAAACGATTCTTGGTAACTTCTAAATTACGATAAGAAAGATTAAATTCATCCTTCCGCATAAGACAGGTAAGGTCCACCGAATGTGGAAGGATCGTGCTGCCTTTATACATTCCTGCTTTAGTCATGTGCAAGATACAACCAATGACGCAATTAAATTTCTTTGCAGTTTCCACGATTTTATTCGATATATATTCTTCTTTCTTTCTACTATTCATTTTTTCGGTAGTAGTAAGAGACGGAATAGAATCAATAATGAGAAAATCTAAATGTTCAGTTTCCACAAGTTTGCAAATATCATCAATGTTTTGAATATTTGCAATAGGAACATCAACCCCAAGACGTTTGCTACTAAAAGAGACTTGGAATACACTTTCTTCTCCTGAAACGTATGCACACTTTTTGCCTTGTTTATCCAAGATATTCAAAAGTTGCAAAAGTAGAGTGGATTTTCCTGACCCGGCCTCCGCAGCCAATGTGAAGGTCAAACAAGGGATAATGCCTTCGCCACCAAAAAGTTCATCAAACACTTCCACTCCAGTTTTAATCCTCTGGAAGAAGATATCGGGAACAATGATGTTGGACACTCTCTGTAATCCGCTGCTTTGTTCTAGGTTTAAATTCATGCTAGGAGTATGCACGAAGACAGTAGAAATGTCAACAAAAACTTTTAATTTCTTCTGGTTTTTGTTGTAAGAATTAATAAACCAATTTCTCTATAATATGATATTGAACGTTAAAAGCATCCAGAAAAATTCGAAATTCTTCTAAACATTCGTTTCTTCCACCACCGCAAAGATAAAATGGCTGCATATTTTTTAATTCTTGTAGGTCGATATCAGGAAGGTTGATCATATCTCTTTCTATAATATCTTCGTAATCTTCTCCAAGCAAATTTCTCCATTCTTCTTCGGTAACATCTCTGGAATCATTTTTCCCATGCAATTCCATATATCGGATACATTTTATTAGTATATCTCGATCTAATCCCATATCCATCCAATTACGAAAGAATGCATATACCTTTGGTCGGAACGAAATCCTATTTATTACATCTTCCTCAACTCCATTATCAAACAACCAATATATCATTTCTTGTTCAGTTTCAAATCCTAAATCGGGACCATTAAAGAAGTAAAGAATGTTGCCTTGAAATCTGTTAAGAACATCCACAAAATCATTTAGGAAATATTTAAAATGATTTAGATATTCTTTTTGGACATCTATAACAACTAAAGTTTTATGTTCAGTATAATTTTCTGTTGCTTCGTTGTGAAAACTATCATATAAAGATTCTATTAGTTCATCAAATTTCATATTTTTTCCTTTTTTATAATTTTTATTTGGTTTGGAGAAAAAACAAATCCATCATATGTTTCATCACCATTAGGCAAAATCACTCCATCATAACCTTGATTTCTTAATTGTCCCAACCCTAATTTCTCATATTCATCCCAACCAGCAGGATTTTTAATATCTACAAGCAAACTTAGAATATATCCTTTTCCATGCGCTCCACTTTCTCCTGATTCGATTGCTTTTCTATTATTTGTGAACCATATAATATTTTGCGTAGTATGTTTTAGATTGAATTTCCTAAAAGATTTTCCAGTTCCATGATAAACCACTTGTTGTATCTTACTATCTCCAAATTCAACTTCTTTGTTTTCATGGAGATTTGGGCTGTTAATATCAAATTTTCCAATATTTCCGATAGCACTCTTACTCTGATTTGCTTTTAATGTTATATATACATTTCCTTCATCTTTAGTGTTTTTAATAATCACACTATCATATTTTCCACTATTAATCGCATCTCTAAATGGTTTTCCAGTGGTACCGAATTGTATTTTTCCTGCAAATTCACCTTTAGCATCAATTATATAAGGATTTTGTAAGCTTAAATATACTGGAAATATTGCACATGATTTACTATAGCAAAATTTCTGTGCAACTACAGGATCATCAGTGAAAAATCCTGATATTTTCACTCCTTTTTTGTCATTAGAATCAAACGTGGGAAACTCAGATTGCCTATCAATCGAATATAGTGGTTCATTAGTATCAGGATGAAATGGATACATACCTTTATATACTTTAAGTGGATTGCCATGTTTATCTATTACTTTAGAATTACCAAACCACGCCTTAAACTCTTTCGAATCTGTTTGTGATTCTTTTTCTTCCAGATAAAACATTACTAAATTTTCGAAATTCATTAGTATTATTTATACTATTATTGAAAACTTTACAAATTTCATTAAATAATAGTATGAGCATGAAAAAGAATGATTTACAACAACTTAGTGAAATGTATACAGGAATGTTACAAGAAGCGATTATGTCGTATTCCGCAGGAGATGTTAAGATTTCATTAACTAAGAAACCAGACACCGGAGAATACGTAATTAAATGGTATGATATCGTTGATGGGAAACCTAAATATAACGAAGATAAAACCTACTACACTAGTGACAGGGACGACTCTGCACATACATTCGAGAAAATGAAAGCTGATATTATAAATGGTTCTATCCACGAAAATAAAGATAAGCCTAATGCACTAATTTGTCGCAATACTGAATCGCTTGCTACCCACCCATTTGTATTATCAGTAGATGGTAAAAAATACCCTTGCTCAAGTGTTGCACAAGCAAAGAATTTAGCAAGAATAATGAGGTTGCTCCCATCAGTACAAGTTTAATCATATGAAACACTCTAAAAAAGACATTAATAACTTAGGCGATATTTATATGGCAGCAGTAGAAGTATATAAATCATCAAATCCTATTACAGAATCTATAGAAGAACCTGTTAAAGAATCTGAAGTTCTTACAAATCGTCGTAAGAAGTTCCAGAATACCTTTAATGAGATAATCAAAGAATATAAAAAGTAAAATGAATATTGATCATCAAAAGTTGTCAAATACTTATGAACTGATTTATGAGAGTAGTTCTGATCATAGTTTATATCATACTATTGAGTTATTGTTAAATTATGACTTCGAGATGGATGCGATTGATTTTGATTTAATTCTTGACAACCAGAGAATAACGAATATAGTAATTGATTCTCCTTCTACTGCTATTAATGAATTAGAGAAGGGAATTGATTTATATCTTGGAGAAAAAATTGGGGTTTTATTGACGCATAATATAAAACAACCATTATTTGAGAATGTTGGATATATGTTAGCGGATGTAGAAAAAACTAGTGATAATATAACATCGAAACAAGTATCAAAAGTTATTGTGAAAGGAAATTATACAGTTACCAAAGCACCAGTTAGGATTTAATGTTTATCTAGTGCTCTTTTAAGTTTTGAATCCTTGAAAGATATATTATGTTTTAGGTCAGTTACTTTAGCTTCGAAGTTGGTAGGATTTTTAGTTATTACGCTGATTGCTCTACCGATTGTTGGACATCCTACGATCTTTTTTTCGTTAAATGCTTTTGATATTACATTGATTAGCGCAGTTTTTAGATTATTTGCTTCAGTATAATCTTTTACGTAATTTTTGTAATAATCGACGAATTGCACACAGAATTTCCTTTTTGAATTATCTTGAAGGGATTGTGCTCTTAATGTTGCAAAATCTATTGGAGGATGTTTTTCTTCACTATACTCTTTGAATGTCATATTATTATTTATCGTTAGAATGTATAAATAGTATTAATGAACAAGTTTGATCAATACATACAAGAAATGGCGTATCCAAGTTCTTTTAGATTTCCTGAGTTTGAAAATATTAAGAGTTATGCGGGAAAGTTGAGATATGCAAATGAAAGATTACAGAAAATTGCAAGCGGAAGTGCAAGAGTAGTATATAAAGTTGATGATGAAAAGGTATTAAAGATTGCGAAAAATCGTAAAGGTTTGGCACAGAATAGCGTAGAAAGTGAATATTATCTAGATTCTTACGATATTTGTGCGAAAACTTTTGAAGCTGATCCAAAGGATTATTATGTAGAAATGGAATTCGCTAAGAAAATATCACCAAGCAGATTCAAACAAATAACTGGAATTGATATAAAAATAATAAAAGATTATATAAATACAAAGAGAGGAGAAAAATATGGAATTAAACTTTCTCCTGAAGTTATGAAAAAATTGGATGATAATAATTTTTTGATAAATCTAACTAATCTAATATTTGATTATGATATGATTGTTGGAGATTTAGATAGAATTTCATCATACGGAGAAGTTATAAGAGATGGTGAACCTGCTGTAGTATTAGTGGATTTTGGATTAACTAAGAGCGTTTATGAAGATTTTTATAAAGTCGGACATTAGCATGGTTTGATCCTCCAAGGTTTTATCGACATTACCACATAACCGTTATTAAAATAATCTAAAACATACGTTATTTCTACTGTGAATTCTCTTCCTGTATATGTTTCTTCTGTTGGTTTATATTCTTTTAATAATAAGATATCACCAACTTTAAAATTTCTATCGTTTTTCCGTATTTCAAAAGTTTTAATACCTTCTGCGACTCGTTGGAAATATTCAGGCCAAATTTTTAGTTCGTGAATCATATTAGAATCTTTGAGGAAACAACTCTTTACCTTTTTGTTCTATTAAATCTATGGTGATAATTTCCGCTAATTTTTCTGTAATAGATTTTTGAACTTTCTGCACTATAGCTCTCGCATCTTCCATATTACGACAACTACCATTTTCTATTTTAGTGATATTCTCGTATTCTTTGCCGTTCAATTCAAATCGACAAATTAAATCGTATCCAAAAGATAGACGGTTTTGAATGATATGCCATGATGCATTAAAAATATTTGATTCTAATTTCACAGCAGATACGATATCCTTCAGAATTTTTTCTTCCATCTCTCGAAGAATTTCAATGGATTTATCTGTTGGTGCGCGGTTTTCTGTTACCGTCACATCACTATTAGAATATGATGAGGTTGAATATTTATGAGTTGAATAATGATCAAACATATTAATTATCCGTTTCTCCTACGTAACCTTTTGCTTTTGATATTTCAGTTTTAAATTTTTCCCATTGAGATATTGCTGCATTGCACATATCGTAGTATTCATCATCTCCAGTTTTTTCAGAGTTTTCTAATTCTTGGGAAACTATATGTTCAGCAAATTCATCACTATATATCGTACCGTGTGCTACTTTTGCTTCTGTTCCAAAAATGTTAACGTTTTTGAAATTGCAAGTATGTTCTACTACCGCAATTCCAAATTTAGTAAGATTGTTTTTGGCACTTTTTATAATTTCGTCCGTTGCTACTATTACAAAGCTACTGGATGAACTATTACTTACAAATCCTGTTCTTGTTTTCATATTTTAATCAAATTTAAACCATTTACCTTTTACAATTTTTCCTAATATTGCTCCTATTATTAATACAACAGCATAAATTAATAATTGATATCCTATTGCTTGTATAATTACATTATCCATTTCTTCCTGCTCCAATGTTAACTATTGATGTATTATTATCAATCCCTAAACTAGGATGATTTAACGCATCTACTAATGTTAAAATATCAGAAGGTAACATATCTGAATTGAAACTGCCGTAATCCAATTCTCCGTCTTCATCTTCGAAACTATAATCACCTTCATCACCGATATAATTGACGATTAGAAATTTATCATCTTTATTTCTAACTTTGAATGTTATAGAATCTTGGAATGAATCAACAGTTATAGTATTTCCAGTAGTTTTTGCAATATAATAATGATTCGATTTAATTTCATCTACTGTTAAAATATTAGCAGAATGATTATTAACGATATCAACTCCATTTTCAGCTAAAACCCCTCTTAATTTTTTTTCGCTAACTACTCTTCCTATTCCAATAACAAAACTACTTGACGAACTGTTACTTACGAATCCTGTTCTTGTTTTCATATTTTATTTTTTAATTAATTTGTTGCATTCTGGACATCTATATTCACCATCAATTTTCCATATATCCGTGAAACAATCCACACACCATGAATCTTTTATTTCATTAAATGCTACTTTACGACCGATTTTGTCATATTCCAAATGATAAAATAGATGGGATTCCTGTAGATCATAAAACCTAGGATCATCTTCTGTCCATGTCGCAAAATCATATAAATCCCATTCATGATTATTACTTGTAGCAATCAAAAATACACCATTTTCATCTTTAACAATATAAGTATCATAATTACAAGAACTGAAACAAACCGCAGTAAGATCAGATTTTTCTATTTTAAGATGAATTATTTTCTCTAGAACTTCTGCATCATCTTTCCATCCACGCCGATGTATCATGTATTCAGCTACATCCAATACTGAATCAAATACTACACCACTTCTTATGATAAAGCTACTTGACGAACTGTTACTTACAAATCCTGTTCTTGTTTTCATATTTTAATAATATCCAATATTGTTCTCGTATCGTTCTACAAAATCATTAACATCTTTTGTCCCATGATAATCAACTTCAACAGACATAATTTCAAATTCTTCAGAAGGAATATCATCCTTTTTAAAAAAAGCATCCTCATCATCAGTATTATACAATTCCCCTTCGATAAACTCAATACGATTTCTTAGATTATATTCATTATTGGTTTTTAGAAATCTCACATGAATTTCTTTAGTTAATGGAAATACATCATATCCGTTACATAGAAAATCCCCTTTACATGTAATTCCTTCTCTAAATGGCATAGGAAGTTCAATACGATTTCCTATGATAATAAAGCTACTGGATGAACTATTACTTACAAATCCTGTTCTTGTTTTCATTTCTGTGGTATTTTTCTTCGTTTTTAATATATTCTTTCACGTTGATTATTCTAACCTTTTGCATAGATTCTGTCAACATTCTTTTTATGGTTTCTTCTTTTCCGTATTCTAAACTCTTACTAATGTTTTCCGTCACATAAATATTTTCGGAATCCTTAAAATATCGATAAGTTTCATCTCCGTAATGAACGCTTGCAATAAATGGGAGATTGTTTTTCAATAAGAAATATATAACTTCATCTTGATTACAAATCACATCTATATAATAATTCACTTGAGAATTTTCGTAAGTTTCAGCATAAATATCCTCTAATCCAATGGAGGAAGTTTCTTTAAATCCGAAGTTTTTAACTAATTTCTTTTGATCCTCCGTTAATACATCTTCAATATTGAATATATCATGGTTGTTCAATACTATAAAGCTGCTGGATGAACTATTACTTACAAATCCTGTTCTTGTTTTCATTTTTGTATTTTACTATAATTTTCTTGGTTGTCAACATTTTTAATCCCAACGAATGGTATGGTAACGAAATATGAAATTGTTTTTCTTCCACCACCACATTCCTGTATAATATTTCCTTTCATGTGCTATGGAAATCATATATCCTAATTTCTCCAATGCTTCTATATCATCATCATTATACTTGAAACTTCTATCATATACTGTTCCATCTTCAAAATATCTACATCCATACAAATCTAGATATTTTTTGCCATTTTTATTCGCTTCTTCAATTGCTTCACCAATAATATCTAGATTGGTAACATGTTTAAGTTCTTTTGCGGGTTTTATCATAGATTTGTATTAAAAAAGTAAACTATAAAATTTCCATTATTTGAATCATCTACATACAATCCATCAAGTTTTCCGAACATATTTTTAAAAACTTTCCGAAAAAATTCTACCTTTTTCTTCTCTTTAACAATGAAATATATTACATCAGGAGATATTTCATTTCTATTATATAAACTATTTCCAACTGAATCTTTAATTCCATCCATTACTGAAAAAGAATAATTCCCAAGTTTTCCAGTAATTTTCACATTATCTTCTGAATCTTTAAAATTCACATTCAATACAGGAAGTTTTGTTTTTTCTAAAGTATGTTGTAATTCCTTAATGGTATTTCTATCTTTTAAATCTGATACATATGCATTAATAATTCGATTATCAAGATCAGATGGTTTGAGGTAATTCACATAAACTAAAAATTCTGCTCCATTTGTTGCAATTACCTTATATGTATCATTATTCTCGGTTCTTGATATAGATTCAAATGATTCATATAATGGGTAATAATTTTGTTCGCATATGATATAATAATTCCAAAATTTCTCCCAATCAAAATTACTAATATCTTCTTGTAAAAGAAAATCAGTAGTTGTTGATTTGGATTGATCATAAATCAATTCTAATCGTTTAATATCAGATTTTATATTCATCAGATAAGTTGTCTATCAAATTTTGTGCTGTTTTTCCCCATCTCACGCACTGCTTCTATATTATTAATCATGCGAAATGTTCCTGTATCCGTTCTTTCCAATTCATCTACTAATACATTCGGGGTTACAATTCTCCCATCAGGGTAGGCAACTGTTGACTATAAACATACAAAAATCTAAAGATTTCTAAGAAGTTTTAGATTTGATTAGCTGAAAATAGTCAATAAATAGGAATGTGCATAAGTGTAATGAATGTAATAAAGAATTTGGTTCTGGTAATGCTTTAGGGGGTCACAGGAAATCTCACTCCAAATCTCGTTTCAAAACAAAGAAACAAATTGCGTATGAGTTGAACCCTAAAATGTGTAAAGAATGTAGTAAGCCAATATCATACTCTTCTTATGTAGAAGGGTATAAGCCAACATTTTGTTCATCCTCTTGCAGAGCGATTCACCAATATAAAATAAATCCGAATAATTTAACGAAAAATAAACAAATAGAGATAAATAGTATTAGTGGAGAAGATATTAAAAGCGTATAAAATAGAATTAGCCCCAAATAATGTTCAAGTGACCAAGCTTAAACAAAACGTTGGTTCCGCTAGATGGGCTTATAATTGGGGACTGGCGCAGAAAATAGAAACATATGCTAAGAATGAAAAATCCCCAAATGCTATCTTTTTACATCGTGAACTAAACAAACTAAAGAAAACAGAAGTTCCTTGGATGTATGAATCATCAAAATGTAGTCCACAAGAAGCTCTTAGAGACTTAGATAAAGCGTTCTCGAATTTCTTTACTCGTTGTAAAAAAGGGTCCAAAGCCAAAGGATTTCCGAAGTTCAAATCAAAACATAGCGATAAACAATCGTTTAGATTGACTGGAACTATAAAAGTATCGAATCGTCATATTCAACTACCCAACTTGGGTAAAATTAAATTGAAAGAGTCTGGTTACATTCCATCGAATGTTAAAATTTTTTCTGCTACAGTGTCGTTACATGCGTCTAAGTGGTTTGTTTCAATTCAAGTGGAAGAATACTCTACAGAGACACCTAACCCCATTAACGCTGTAATAGGAGTCGATTTAGGGATTAAAACATTGGCTACTTGTTCAGATGGAACCGTGTATGAGAATCCAAAAGCTTTAAGGAAGAACCTGAAGAAGTTAAAACATCAACAACGTAAGTTAAGCAGAAAAACAAAGAAAAGTAAAAACTATGGAAAACAAAAGAAAAAGTTAGCAAAACTACATTATAAAATATCATCTATTAGAAAAGACTGTTTACATAAAGTGACAACTAAGATTATCAACGAGAACCAAGTGATAGTAATAGAAGATTTAGCAGTCTCTAATATGATGAAGAACCACAAGTTATCCCAAGCAATCAGTGATGTTGGATTCTATGAATTTAGAAGACAATTGATTTATAAAGCTAAATGGAGTAACCGAACAATTATAGTAGCAAATAGATTCTTTCCTTCATCTAAGATGGATTGGAAATCAAAAATTGTAAATTCAAATCTAAAACTAAGTGATAGAGTCATTTATCATGAAGATGGAACTACAACAGATAGAGATTTGAATGCAGCTATTAATTTAAAGAATTATTATACCGAAAGTTCTTCGGGAATTAACGCTTCTGGAGATGAGAAGTTCATTTTAGAGAAATCTAAAAGGTGCTCGTCAGTGAATGAAGAATTTAACCTAAAACCTAAAGTTTATCTTTTAAAGAAGTGACTTTAGATTTTTGTAAGTTTAAAAGAACGGTATTCCACCGCACCAAATTCAAGAACAGAATTAATTTTAGAGATTCGAACTACATAATTATCCTTGAGTAACATATCCGCAATTTTTCGTGCATGTTCTCTCTGATGTGTATTCGCAAATTCACTCCAATTTTCACCAACTGTAATATCTATTTGATAATTCATAATTTTATTTTTGTTTAGCTTATTGGAATATTACCACAACATCCCAATATTAAATTTTATAGATTGGACATTCTCTGCATCCCAAACAATTATTTTTAGCAGTATTTAGCAGTCGAGTTCTCCATCCTTGTGTTTCTGGAGAATTCCACAAATCTACAAATTTGTTGTTTACCGCATCCAATCTAAAACTACAATTAGGAGTGAATGAACATGCAGAGAAAAATCCATTAACATCAATAAAAGAACTAAATAAATTTGATTCGCATGATTCGCTAAGAGGTTTAAACAATTCAAAATTTGGATGGTCTTTTACCGCATTAAGAAATTTATATGCACTACAACTATCAAACCCAATATTTATTTTGTTCTGGAGCGCATATTGAACCAAAGTTTCAAACTTCTCTGGTGATAGTGTATTGTATTTAACTCCTCTACCAGCTTGTTTCAAAGAAAGTAATACTACTGCATTCAATTTTTCCAATCTTGAATCCATTTTTGTATCCTCAAAGGTTTCAATTGCTTGTTCAAAAGTAGATTCCATAATACAAAAATGAATGTTCACTTGAGTCATACCACGGTCAGTAAGACGCTTTACAGAGTCATAGCAGACATCCTTATTCGCATAACGACTCACCGCCACAGCCCCACAATATTTTGCAAGTTTATCCGCAGTTTCATCAGTGATATTAGCCACTGTGATATTAGGAACCACATCTTTTTCTCGGCAATAATCCATCATATCAAATAAATCTGGATTGGAAAGACCTGTTGCATCGGCTCCAAATGCTATCTGTGTTAAAGTTTTTGGCATATTATCCAAAATCTTCTTAAAAGTATCCAAAGTCATGTTTTTGCCAACTTTAGTATTTGACTTATAACAGAAAGAACATGGAGATTCAATACCTTGTTTATTGGGAATACCATTACATATAGTTGAAACTTCGATATCTAAAATTTCTGGACCCCAAGGACAAAAATCAGGGTCTTCATCTTCAGTTTTACCCCAACGAGAAAAATATCCATTCTTCTTATTAAAAACGAAATTGTAATTCTCTGATTTGAGAATTTTTGTTTCTTTAGTATCAATAATTACGTATTCTGGTTTATTCATGAGAGTATTAAACCACAAAACTTCGATTCTGTCAACATTTTATTTTAATTGTGGCGAATCTTCCGTAATTGGTTAAATAATAATATGAGTTCTCGTTTACATAATAAATTTCATAGGCACAACCATCATACGTTATCAAGTTTAGACCCTAGATTCCCTGATAGTTCGCATGATCCTATTGCCTCTCCAAATTCTCCATTCCAAGGGGATTTTGTATTGCATGGAAGTTTAAGTGCTTCTACCTATCAAACTTCTGCATATGCCGCAACTTTTTCTGGTAATGTTGGTGTAAATACTGCAACTCCAAATGTCGAGCTTACAGTGTATGGGAATGTAAGTTCTTCTGATAATACAACAACAACTACATTATCAGTATTGGATTCTGCATATATCACAAATTCACTTACTGTAAACAATATATCACCACAAATATCATCACCACTAAAAGTTAACGGAGATGTGACGATCACTGGAAATTTAAGCACATTAGGATCACTTACATATTTGGATACGGTTGTTCAAGTAATGAGTTCTATGACAATCAATAACGCGGGAGTAGGACCAGCATTAACAGTAACCCAAACTGGAAATCAACCTATTATGGTTTCTTATGATGATAATAATGGAATTGCACTTTGGGTAGATGGACATAATGCTTCTCCTGCTTGTGTTGGTATAGGTGTTTCTGCATCACCACAAGCAAAATTAGTAGTTGCTGGAAATATTGTAGCAGGAACTAATAATAATACCACAAGTTTAAGTTCTAGTATTTTTGGTGGATCGAATAACAATATATCCTCACCAAATTCTTTCGTTCTTGGTGGTTCTGCAAATAATACAGGATTTAATAATACTTTTATTATCGGTTCTAATCTAAGTGCATCCCAAGATAATTTTACATACGTTAATAATTTAAGTTCTCAAGGCACAATAAACACAAATGGTTTATCAGCACAATCAGTAACAGTTAATGGGGTTATATCATCAAATAATGTATTTTATAGTTCAGGAGGAAATTCAGCCAATTGGAATACTGCTTATACATACGCTACTGCTTATAATCTAAGTGCTTCTAATTACAATAATACATATTCTACAGTTCAAAGTAATAGTGCTAATTACAATAATACAACAACTACTGTAAATTCTAATTCTGCTAATTGGAATACTGCTTATGCTTATTCTACTGCTTATAATTTAAGTGCTTCTAATTACAATAATACATATTCTACAGTTCAAAGTAATAGTGCTAATTACAATAATACAACAACTACTGTAAATTCTAATTCTGCTAACTGGAATACTGCTTATACAAATCTGGTTTCTAATAGTGCTGCGTATTTAAGTGCTACAAATCTATCTTTCTTAAGTGTATCCAGTAACTGGAATACTGCTTATGCTTATTCTACTGCTTATAATCTAAGTGCTTCTAATTACAATAATACATATTCTACAGTTCAAAGTAATAGTGCTAATTACAATAATACAACAACTACTGTAAATTCTAATTCTGCTAACTGGAATACTGCTTATATACAGTCAAATACAAATTCTATATCATCAGCACTTGATTTTTGTAGAACATACACATTGATTCCACGATATAATCCTACATCTTCATATTCCGATTATATACTTTCAGCAGATGGAGGAGCAAATGTGGTACAAAACAATGGATATTTAGGATTTGCCACAACGCTTTCAGCCGCCAGAGCATATGCTTTTTTTAGTATGCCAATAATGGCTCAATATAATGTATCGTGGGGGAGTGTTCTTACGCAATATCCATTTTATACAGAATTTAATATCCACAATTATATAAATCCATATATGGGAATAAACCAAGTGATACGACTATATATAGGAAAAAGTTCAGCATATTGGGGGGATTTGACAGAAAATGGAATGGGATTCGAAATGAGATACAATTCAACTTCAGCATATTCAATATATGGTATAGTTAAAACTGGATCAACTGTATTATCAGGATTGGTTACAACTACTAACATTCCACCAAATGATTTAAATCAGACTAAAAGAATTGGTATACATTGTCATGGTGATGGTAATTATGATTTCTATTATAATGGTGTTAATGCATTACAGTTAACGGGGTTTAGCAATGTATTTATGTCGAATACTGTATATCTCGAAAATGCTATGAATAATTCCTTAAGTGGTGGTGGATGGGCGAGTTTACATAAAATTATGTTTAAGGATTTGCACTAAATTTAGTTAAATAATAATATGAACAAAGATATCAAAATGTTAACGGAAGCGTATTCTAAAGTTTTATTAAATGAAGGAATTAGCGAAAAGAACGTAAGGGTAATTTCTAAATGGATAGAAGAACTTGGAACGCACAAAGCTGCCTATAAATTAATAAGCAAAATGGTAGAAGCTAAGGTTGGATTGGGTTTGGAAGATTTAGCGGATACTGTAACTGTTGCTGATCATGTAGAGGGGATATCTGATCTATTATCCGATAAAAATTTTGAAGAAGCATTTAATCAAGCAAAAGATGCAGTAGTCGATATTTTAGAAGATGAAGGATATGACGAATTCGGAAGAGAATAATATACCTAACTATTGATATCTATAATATGTTATATATTTCTTATCAGTAGTTCTATCAATATATTCATTCGGAAATATAATATCCGCATTAAGATGTTTTATAATTCTATTATATAATTCTATTCGTTTTTCTTCATCTTTAAGTATATGAAATTCGATACAAGAAATTTCATCAATCTTGTTCAAAATAGCATCTTTTAAACAATATTCAACGAATCGCAAAACATAAAACGCAAGATTTCCTACTTGATTTGTAATATTAGTTGCTGCATTTTTGTCGATAAACTGACATTTGCAATTATATTTTTCAGGATTAGCTTTAAATACCTCAAGTAGTAATTTAGGATGAGTGGAATCTACATTTTTATAATCATGAATTACAATATCCTCTCTCATAGGTTCAATTTCATATTCCCCCTTCACTAAATCTATCTTACAAACAAAATCCACACTATCTTTATGTGAACTTATAAGATATTCTATATGAATTCCTTTATTATTACGAATTTCTTGGGTTTTTTTATATTCTTCGTTTAATATATTTTGTTTACTTAACGTATAATAATTAAAAAATTTAGTCCAATCAAAATTTTCATTATATATGTTAAGATAATCAAATTTTAAATTCAAATTTTCATATATATCTTTTATTTTATTAAAATCCTTCATATTATTTAAATTCAAAACCTTCAAGTTTTCTCGCAACTCCACAATCTTCAAAAGTATTCAAAAAAATTGTAGCACCACTTAATAATGGAGAAAATGTTCCGGTGAATGCTGTATTTAAATAATTGTAACCAAGTTCTGGTGATTCTTCCATGAACGTATTTAACTATTATTCAATCTATCAATTTCAGCCGCAATCAACGCTCCAGCCTTCACTAAATTCTTAATACGATCAGTAGGTTTCCACCAAGAACTTTCAAAAGGCCAATTAACTGGCATTACCATATCGTTTTCTAAATAACTTGATAGATAACATAACGCTGCTTCACCTAATTCCTTGCGATTATGTTGCAAATCATGTGATATATTGTAACCTTCATTTAATACTTGGCGATATCTTTCTTCTAGAATTAAAGTTGCTCCGCTATATTTGTTGTTCATATTTTTAATTATTCTTAGTATATATAATAAACAATTGCGCAGTTCTATCTCCATTGATCCCAAATTCCGAAGGTTGAACGGCTGGAATCACATCAATAACTGTATTTGGTAATACCCAAGTTGTTGCTGGACTATCAGGATCGCTATTATGAATATATTTTCCATACCTTCTATTAAAATCCTTCGTTAAAATATTGGACATCGCATCATTTCTCCTATAATCCCCATGCGATATACTTTCTACATGCACAGAAACCAACTTATGCGTCACCTTATCAAAACAAAATACAATATCAAATCTATACGCATATTTCATATCACCTGCATATAATTCATAACCATAACCAAAATTATTTTTAATCACCAACAATCCTTCATAACTATCTTTGAAAAATGATTGACAAAGTGCAGCAGATTGTCTCGAATCAGGATCATCTACAATAACTCTCTTAAATGTTACACACTTTGGTTCCGCAGCTTTAACCTCTTCTACTGTCATTCCCCACTTAGCATTCCCATAACCACTAATATTTCTTGGTTCAGGATCATTCATAGCACTATCACCCACTTTAGATTCCTGCATTTCTTCTGGACGTAATTCTAAATCTTTAAGCAATGATTCAGTTCTATCAATATAAGAATGCCCCAAATCTCCTATTTTTGCATCATTATTAGAAGTTACTGATGTAGGAGTTGTTTTATGATTCGCTATCTGACTCTCAATAGTAGCATTCCTCGATGTAATATAATTCAATAAATCCATCGTTACTTGAACTTTATTTCCAATTACCGAAATATGCTTGGATAAATTCGTAACCCATTTTTCTTGAGATGCTTTTAATGCTGGTTTCTCTGAATCTTCTGTAATATCCCACAATTTCTTGTAGTTATCATTCATCTTGCAATTCGCCTCATTGATTTCAGGAACTTGCAACGCCACTATATATTGCTCTCTCACAGTAATCCCATAAATATTCCCAACCATCATTAACCACAACGCTATTAGTATTTTTGTTTTCATTTGACTTAAGTAATTATGCAGATTATATATTATTTTTAAGATAAATCAAGAAAAATATTACATAATCAAATTTATTTTAAAAATATTTCATTTTATCACTAGTTTTTAATACAAATCAGGTTAAGTATAAATGTGGCTATAGCCATGATTAATGATAACTATAAAAGCAAAGATTAAAAACGAAATACATATTGAAGATTACGTGCGACAATTCAATAATGTAAAGAGATTTGCTTTTAATAGATTTTTAGAAGAAAAATCGCTATCAGAAGTGTATCATTTATCATGTAGAACGTTAAATAACTGTGATTTAATAAAATCTTCATTTAGAGAATCTGCGGTATTTAAAGCTAAAGAATTATATGATACAGGAAATAATAAAGTTATTTTCGGTGGAAGAAACAATTTTAATAAACTAAAATATAAAAAAGAGTCTGCATTACCACTCAAAAAGAATGTATGGCTTTATTCTCAAGGAAGAGAAGCAGATAAAGGAAACAGAAAGTTTAATTTCGATTTATGCAACAATAAAATCACATTTAAACCAGAAAGAGGAATTAAAATAGATATAGAATTTGAAAATGTATCAAAGAACGAAAGGAAGTTATTAGATAAAGCACAGTTCTTATCTCAGATGAAACAATGTCCAATATCTGTTTCATTATCACAAGAATACATTTTATTTTCTATAGATGAAAATATAATCAAAACTCCAAGAATTAAAATAATTAAAAATAGAATTCTTTCTTTAGATTCAAATCCTGAAAATATAGGAATTTCTATTATTGAATGGAAAACACCAACTAACAAAACAATTATACATAAAGAAGTTATTGATCTACAAGGACTTCGGAATGTAAAAACTACTAAGAAACACTATGAATTACTATCAGTAGCTCAAAGAATCTCTAAATTGGCTAAACATTATAACTGTGAATTAGTAGCTTTCGAAAAACTAAATATTAAACCAAAAGATAATAAAAAAGGTAAACTCTATAACAGAATGATTAACAATAACTGGAATAGAAACCTTTTCTTTAATAATCTAACTAAATGGTGCAATATTCATGATATTAAAACTCAAGAAATAGAACCAGCTTATTCTTCTTTCATAGGTCAAATGATGAATGAATTAGAACCTGATATGATTGCTGCTTCTATAGAGTTATCTCGTAGAGCTTATTTGTTCTATAATACTTTTGTAACAAAACAATTTTTACCGTTTAAAGATGGTAAAAAAATGGATATAGTTTATCCTGAATTCGATCTTAATGTGCTACCTACTCGTTGGAAGAAAATGGTAGAATCAAATACTAAGATTGATTCATGGAAGAAATTATATACCAAATTAAAGAAATCTAAACTGTGTTATAGATTTCCTTTTAAATCTTGGAAACAAGATAAAAAGTCTTTAAGTCATATATCTAGAAAATCAAAGATTCTTCTATATTTATGGTAACACTTATATTAACAGATTCCTTAAATATGTCAAACTAAATTTATGTACACTTGCAAAATTTGTCAAAAATCATTCGAACTTCAAAGAGCTTACGCGGGACATCTAAAAATCCATAAAAAATCCCCAAAACAAATCGCATACGAAGAATCCCCAAAACTATGCAAAGAATGCGGAGGAATTATACCATACAAAGCACATAGAAGCAAACATAATATTAAGTTTTGTTCAGGATCATGTAGAACTTCACATTATAATAAATTACGCTATAAGTCTCCGAAATTTGCAGATTCGAGATAAATAATAGTATGAGAAAAGATGATGTTTGTGGAATATATAAAATAACTAATATAATTTCAAAGAAAATATATATTGGAAGCTCGTTTAATGTTTATGGAAGATTTATATCACATAGATCAAAATTGAGAAATTTTAGACATGATAATCCACATCTACAAAATGCATGGAATTTATATGGAGAAGCGGCGTTTATATACGAACTTATAGAAACAGTGGAAGATAGAACTCAAATTAAAATCAGAGAATCTTGGTGGATAGAACATACTAATTGTTGTGATAGAGCGATTGGGTATAATGTAGTTCAAATAACGGATACTGGAGTTAATATAATGTCAGAAGAAACGAAAAAGAAACTTTCTATTACAAATACAGGAAAAAAACATACAGATGAAACCAAAAAGAAAATATCCGAAGCAAACAAACGTAGACCACCATGTAGCGAAGAAACTAGAAAGAAACTATCAGTAGCAAATACAGGAAAAATACGATCTAAAGAAACTTGCGAAAAATTATCTATAATTAAAAAACAATATAAATGTTCGGAAGAAACAAAAAAGAAATTGTCGGATATTGCTAAAAACATGTCACAAGAAACGAGAAGAAAAATATCAAAAAGTAGAAAAGAAAATTATACACCAATAAGCGAAGATACAAGAAGAAAAATATCTGAATCTAGTAAAGGAAGATTACATACTGAAGAAGCAAAAAGAAAGATTAGAGAATGGCATATTGGAAAAACACATACTGATGAATCGAAACAAAAAATGTCTTTAGCAAAAATAGGAAAGAAACCTCCAAATTTCGGGAAAAAAGCATCTGTAGAAAGTAGAATGAAGATGTCTTTAATCATTATATAAATTATATATCATTTTTAAGATAAATCAAGAAAAATATTACATTATTAGATAAGTAATATTATAATGAAACTATCAGAATGGGCAAAAAAACAAGGGATTACATACA